>Ga0075105_1000142_pt1 | contig 45032 bp, 38 predicted proteins | sample AntDeeMetag02WF5_FD_69800 | JGI IMG/M metagenome (GOLD analysis project Ga0075105, IMG submission 69800) | Saline lake microbial communities from Deep Lake, Antarctica - Antarctic Deep Lake Metagenome 02WF5 | ecosystem: Environmental > Aquatic > Non-marine Saline and Alkaline > Saline | place... | reverse complement strand
GCGAGCGTCAGGACCGTCGAGAGAAGGAAGGCGCCCCCGAAGGAGGTCAAGTAGAGCGGGTCGGCCGCGGGGAGCGCCGGACCGACGACCGGGACGGCCGTGATGTACTCCCGGAGGTCGGGGAAGTACGCAAGCCCCACAGCGAGGCCGGCCAGGCTGCTGAGCAGCGCGCCGAGGCCGGTCAGCCGCCGCGAGTAGAGTCCGTAGACGAGCGGGAACGCGACCGCGGCGCCCAGCAGGTCGGCGAGGAAGAAGAGCCGGAGAACGCTCCGGGCGCGCAGGCTCACGTAGACCGCCGCCAGCGCGACGACGACGGTGAACCCGCGCGCGGCGAGCCTGAGCGTCCGGTCGTCGGGGTCGGCCAGTAGGCGCGGGAGGTCAGCGGTGACGAGGCTCGCGAGCGCGTTGAACAGCGAGTCGACGGAACTCATCACGAGCAGGAGCGCCAGCAGGACGACGACTAGGACGACCCATTCGGGGAACGCCGCGTTCAGCAGGAGGAAGAAAGCGACGTCGGCGTTGTACGCCCCACTCGTCGCGTCGGTGACGACGTCGGCGTGGCCCGCGGCGACGACGCCGAACAGCGCGGCGACGGCGACGACCAGCCCGTTGAGGACCGTCGCCGATCGGAAGGCGCTCGCGACCGTCTCGCTGCTCTCGCCGGCGTAGATGCGCTGCCACCACGTCTGGTTGATCAGCTCCGCGCCGGTGATGGCGAAGGAGAGCGCGAGGCCGAACTGGAGGCCGGCGAGGTTGCTCAGGTCGAGCAACGCGGGCTGGCTGGCCGCGACGCCGTCGTAGACGGCGCCCGGGCCGCCGAGCGCGAACACGGCGCCGACGGCGGCGACGGCGAGGAGCGGGAGCACGAGTACGGCCTGAACCGAGTCGGTGACGATGCTCGCCCGGAGCCCGCCGTAGCCTGTGTACAGGAGGACGAAGCCGCCGACGAGGACGGCGGTCTGCCACTGGGGCACGCCGGCGACCAGCGAGAGCGCGGCGGCGATGCCCGTCAGTTCGGCGGCGACGAAGACGAACATGTACAGCGCGCTCACGAGGAGGACGAAGCCGTACATCCCGGTCCCGAAGCGGGCGTGGACGTACTCCGTCAGCGAGTGCCCCTCGGGCAGTACCTCGCGGACGCGCGGTCCGACCTTCGAGTAGACGGCCATCGGGACGGCCTCGCCGACGGCGTACCCGAGCACGGCGGCGACTCCGAACCCGGCACCGGCCTCCGGCGCGGACAGGAGTATCCACACTCCCATCACGGAGGCGACCAGCGTCGCGGTGGTGCGCCGCTCGCCGGTCGAGTTCCGGGCCGTGACCAGATCTTCGACGGAGTCGACCGTTCCCCGCGAGTACCAGAGGCCGAGGCCCGAGAAGCCCACCAGCGTGAGGACAGTGAGCGAGAGGGCGACGGCGCTGCTCACCATCGGGCGTCACCTCCCGGGAACGCGTCGGTCGTTGAGTCGGCGTCGTAGGCCGACTCGAAGAATGCGACCTCCAGGTCGACGGTCCGACTGAACAGCCGTTCGATGCGCTGCTGGCGGCGGCCCGACGCCGCGGTCCCCTCGCGGTCGAGCTCCCGCCGGAGCCAGCCGACGAACGTCTCGAACGGCGCCACCGAGTGGAGGTCGACCCACTCCGCGAGGTAGAACCGTTCCGGCGATTCGCCGCCCGTCCCCTCGGCGGACCGCTCGTCGACCGCGCTCGCCCACGCGAGGTAGACCCACTCGGCCGGGACCAGCACGGCGAGGGTCTCCGCGTAGCCGCCCTCCCGGGACGCGCGTGCGAGCAGGGTCTCGAAGGACTGCGTGGTCGTCGTCAGGTCGGGGTTCGCGTACGCCGACTCCGGCACGCCGAGCGCGTCGAAGGACCGCTCGAAGTAGTCGTTCTCGTCGTCGGTGAGCGTCCCGAGGAAGTCGACGAATTCCGATTTCGCCGCCATCGTCGGCGCCTGGCCGACTGCGTGGCCGAACGCACCGACGAGGCTCTCCAGGAACGCGTAGTCCTGCACGAGGTACCGGCGAAAGACTGCGTCGTCGAGGTCGCCGGTGCCGAGTTCGCGCGCGAACCGGTGGTCGGTCGCCGCGCTCCAGGCCGGTTCGGAGCGGGCGCGGAGCCAGTCGGTGAATCGCGGCTCGGACCGCCCCTCGGCGTAGGCGTCGAAGCTGTCAGGCACGGCGTCCCCGCCCGACCCCGATCCGGATCCGCCGGCGTCGCGCTCCGTCATACTCCCCACTCCTCCTGGCGCCAGGCGGCGTCCCAGAACCGGTACTCGTAGCGCGCCGAGGTCCGGAACAGGTCGCGATACCGCTCGCGCTCACAGTCGGTGGCCTCGGCGGCGACGTCGTCCAGCAGGTCCGTGCACCACGCCGTGAGTTCGGTGAACTCCTCACCGGCGTACATCTCGATCCAGGCGGCGTACCGCTCGTGATCGGGTTTCCCCCGCGCTTCGAGGCGTTTGGCCGTCTCGTTGAACCCCCACATGCACGGCAGGAGCACTGCCACGAGGTCGCCGAAGGTGCCCGTCGCGGCCGTGCGGACGAGAAAGTCCGTGTAGGCCCGCGTGGTGGGCGAGGGGTCGGTCGCTTCCAGGACCGCCGCGGAAATTCCGAACTCCGCAGCGTACTCGCGGTGGAGGTCCATCTCGGTGTTGATGGTCGAATCCAGCAACTCCGCGAAGGTGCCCATCCGCTCTAGATCCGGTGCAGTGGCGGCGCCGTAGGCGAACACGCGCGCATACTCGACCAGGTAGATGTAGTCCTGCTGGACCCAGTAGCGGAAGGGCGCCTCGTCGAGCGTGCCCGCGCCCAGCTGCCGGACCATCGGGTGGTCGACGATGGCGTCCCAGATCGGTTCGGCCACCGGTTCCAGGTCGTCGGTGAAGCTCATGGCCGAGGGATCCGGCCCCGCCGTAATATAACCAGATGATATTCCTTCCTAATACTGATGCGGTCGCCAGTGAGCGATCCGAGCGAGTCGCGGAGTCCGACGGGACTACTGACGATTTATACCGGACGTCGTGCAAGGTGGGTGCATGTCGCTGCGGCTGCCGAGCGAAATCGTGGTCGAGCAGGTGCTGCCCACCCTCCGCGTGCTGCTGGCGCGGGAACTCGCCGACCGCGGGCTCACCCAGCAGGAGATAGCGGACCACCTCGGCGTCACGCAGGCCGCCGTCTCGAAGTACGTGAGTGACGCGGCGCCGGTCGAAGAGCGCATCGCCGACCACCCGCGGACGGTCGAGACCGTCGAGCGCGTCGCCGACGGCCTCGCCAGCGGCGAGATGGACCCCTACGACGCGCTGGCCGAGGTGCTGGACCTCGTGCGAGCGTTCGAGGACCGCGGGCCGATATGCGAACTCCACGAGGAGGCGATGCCGGCGCTCCAGGGCCTGGGCTGTGACCTGTGCGTCCGGGGCCAGGACCAGGCTCTCGCCGCCGAGCGGGACGTGCTCGCGAGCGTTCGCAAGGGCGCCCGCGTGCTCGCGACGAACCAGGGGATGGCCGCGTTCGTCCCCAACGTCGGGTCGAACGTTGGCGGTGCGCTGCCCGAGGCCACCGACCCCTCCGACGTGGCCGCGATTCCGGGGCGCATCTACGCCATCGGCGGCCGCGTCGAGGTGCCGGCCAACCCCGAGTTCGGCGCCTCGAAACACGTCTCGACGCTGTTGCTGGCGGTGACTGCCGTCGAGCCCGCCATCCGCGGCGCGGTCAACCTCGCGACCGACGACGCGCTGCTCGACACGGCCCGGGAACGGGGGATCGACCCTCTGGAGTTCGACGCCGAGTACGAGAACCGCGAGGAACGCCTCCGCGAGCGCTTCGAGGACCGCGGCGAGGTACCACGGATCCTCTATCACCGGGGCACGTTCGGCATCGAACCGATCACCTTCGTCCTCGGCGAGACGGCGGAGGCGGCCGCGCGGCTCGCGGCGGACCTGGTCGAGAACGCCCGATAGCGTCGATTTTACCCTTTTAGACCGCTCCCGGTGAGTGCAACGACCACGTCGTCCCCGTCGTCGAGAACGTTCTTCTCGCGGAACCGCGAGAGCGCCGCCGTCACCGTGGCCGAAGTGGGTTCGACGTGGAAGCCGGCCCGGGCGAGCCTGTCTCGTTCGGCCGCAGTCGCCGCGGCGTCGACGGCCACGACGGCGCCGTCGGTGGCGTCGATGGCCGCACGGATCTGATCGGCCCTTGCAGGCTCCCGGATCTGGATGCCGGCTGCCGCGTCGTTGGTGGTCTCGTCGCCGGTCGACTGGTCGGTGGCGTCGCCGCCGTCGACCGTCTCGAACGGCGCGTACCCCGTCGCCTGCGCGCCCAGCAGTCGCGGCACGTCGTCGGTCCAGCCGGCTCGTTCGAGCGCGCGGAAGCCGCGGTAGGCGCCCAGGAAGAGCGTCCCGTGGCCAAGCGGCGTGACGACCGCGTCGGGGACCGTCCACTCGCGCTGGGCGGCCAGTTCCAGCGCCCACGTCGCCGTTCCCGCGAAAAAGGCCGGGTTCCAGGCGTGGCTGGCGTACCAGCCCGTCTCTTCTTTCCCTTCGCCGTTGGCGTCCCCCGACTCGACCGCCTCGACGCAGGCGTCGGTGACGTCCGCGCGAGAGCCCTCGACCCGGACGACGTCGGCGCCGGTGCGCTCGATGGCCCGGAGCTTCCCCGGTTTGGCGTCCGCCGGGACGTATATCTCCGCGTCGATGCCGGCCCTGGCGGCGTAGGTGGCGATGGCGAGGCCGGCGTTGCCCGAGGAGTCCTCGACGACCCGGTCGACGCCCAGCGCGAGTGCCTGGGAGATGGTCGTCGCCGCGCCCCTATCTTTGAAACTCCCCGTCGGGAACAGATAGTCCAGTTTGAACTGGGCGTCCCACGATGGGGCGTCGACAACCGGCGTCCACCCTTCGCCGAGCGAGACGCGCCGCTCGACGGGGAGGAACGCGTCGAACGCCCAGAGGCCGCGGTCCCGGTCGAGTGAGCGGGGTTCCGGTGGCCCATCGTCCGGTACCGGTCGGTCCGCGTAGTCGAGCGCGTGGCCACAGTCGCATCGCCAGGGGTCGTCGGCCGGGTACTCGCTGCCGCAGGCGTCACACCGATAGGTCACTGGGCTCACGGAGACGGATCACTACCGAGTACCGGTGCCGGGTCGGTCGTCTGGTCGGCCGTCACCCCGTCCACGACCATCGTCAGAACAGCGAGACGGCACCGGCGACGACGGAGGAACCGATCATCAGGAGGACGAAAATGATGGCGATGACCTGTTGCTTGTCCATGGCGGCGATTTGACGGCAACGACTGTATGTGTTACGACCGCTCTCGCTGGCGTGTCGGCGACCGTCGACCCAAGGCAGATAACCCTGATTGCCGTCTCACTCCGGACCAGTTACCATCTGCTTAGCACGATCTCGGTTTCTACAAATGCATGACTACCATAAAACAAGTAAGAACGGTGCTAGATATTTATCACCAGGTGTTGTGAACTATTTTTCTTGGGTCGAAATCCCATGTACACACGACGCGAGCTACTTCGGTCCTCCGCGGCGGGGACCGTCATCGGCGCAGGCGTACTGGCGAGCAGTTCGAACGCGACGGCCGGCGGGGCCTCGTTCGGCGACGGCGTCAACCTCCAGCCGTCGTACTTCTGCGACGGGGACCAGGATCTGGGCTGGGACCTGATGAACGACTACCCGGACATCGAGACGGTCCGGATCGAGATCGAGCCGTTCTCCTTCGGTGAGGTGGCCACGACGGTCGAGGACGCCAAGCGGTGGATCGACGAGGCCGGCGCGAACGGCAAGGAGATCGTCGCGACCTACCACCACTATCCCGACAACGGGGCGGCCGAGGCGTCGGCGCTCCAGAACGCCGCCGAGTTCTGGGTCGAACACTACGAGACGCTCTCGGCCGACACCGACATCACCGTCAACATGATGAACGAGTGGGGGAACCACGACGTCACCGCCGACGAGTACGCGTCGGCGTACAACGACGCCATCAGCACGGTCCGGAGCGGGACGAGCTATTCGGGACCGATCGTCTGTGACGCCCCGGGCTGGGGTCAGGGGACCTATCGGCTGGCCGACGCCGTCGAAGGGATCGATGACGACGACCTGATCCTCTCCGCCCACGTCTACCCGTCGGCCTGGAACGCGACGACGGGCCAGAACCTCGTCTCCGAGGACCTGGACGCCCTGGACGAGACAAACTATCCCTGCATGATCGGCGAGTTCGGCAATTACGCCGACAGCACGGGCGCCGACTGGTCGGCCATTATCGACTACGCCAAGCAACTCGGCTGGCCGGTGATCGGCTGGGCCTGGAACGGCGACGGCTCCGACGAGCCGATGAACATGTCGGATCCGTACTGGGGCGACGACTGCTCGGCGGACACGTACACCGCGAGCGACTGCTTCAGCGTCGTCTACGACAAGCTCAGCAACGGCGACGAGACGGGGACGCCGACGACAACCGAGACCGACACGCCGACCGAGACGGAGACTGACACGCCCACCGACACTGAGAAACCGACTGACACAGAAACGCCGACCGATACGGAGACGGAAACGGACACACCCACCGAGACAGAGACGCCGCCCGACACGGAGGCACCGCCGTCGGGTGACCTGATCGCCTCGATCGATCCGGGGGCGACCTCGGGGTCGACCGGCGACCTGATGCAGTTCTGGATCACCGACGAAACCGGCAACAGCACGTGGATAACCGACCTCCAGTGGGAACTGGGCGACGGGTCGACCGACGCCGGCTGGTACGCCGACAACCGCTACGGCTCGGCGGGTAGTTACACCGTGACGCTCACTGCGACGAACAACGAAGGGGCGACGATCACGGACACGGTGACGGTCAGTATCTCGTAGGACGAGCGAACTGCCGGGCCCTGGCCGTGGCCCGGTCCGCACTGGCGGCCCCCGATTGTCCACCGACCGATTCTCGCGGGCCGTCAGTCCACGCGGGCGTCCACGACGACGTGTGCGACACCCTCGCTGTAGCTCTTCACTTCGCGCGTGTCGAGGACGTCGACCGACCGGCCGCGCTGCGCCGCGGCGTCCTCGATGCGCTCGATCGGCCGCTCGAAGACCAGGTCGTTCGGCGTCTTCTCGTGCACGTGGACAACCCCGCCGGGCGCGAGCGCGGTCAGCGCCGCGTCGAGGTACTCGTAAGAGCCGTCCGAGGCGGGCTCCGTGGCGTCGTAGTAGCCCATGACGACCCGGTCGGCGGGGGCCTCGTTCGCGAACTCCTCGACCACATCTCGGCAATCTGCCCGGTAGGGGTGGACCCGGGAGCCGACGTCGTTCAACTGCGCGTTCTCGATCAGGTAGCGGAAGGCGGTGGGGTTGTGCTCGACGGCGGTCACCTCGGCGCCGGCGCGGGCCATCGGGAGCGTGAAGTAGCCGATGCCGGCGAACATGTCCAGGACGCGCTCGCCCTCCTCGACCGCCTCCCCCATCCGCACACGCTCGGCCTGGTTCCCCGGCGAGAACATCACCTTGGACAGGTCCAGCCCGTAGGCGGTGCCGTGCTCGTGGTGGACCGTCTCCGTGTCGCCGGTGCCGGCAACCACTTCGACCGCGGGCTCCCGGTGCTCGCCGGTGATCGACCCCCGCGACAGCACGGTGTCGGCTTCGCCGTGGAGCGAGAGGAGCGCCTCGCCCACCTCGGCCGGCCGCGGCGCATCGCCGAGTTCGACCAGGACGACTGACCCGACCACGGCCCAGGAACTCGGTGCCAGGTCGAGTTCGTCGTCGGTCCACCCCATCTCCCGCAGGTGGTCCTCGAGGGTTCGCAGTCGCGGCTCGCCGACCTGGCGGACGACTTCGAGGTAGTCCACGCTCTCGGGCGGCTCGGTGACCGGAATCGCGACGGTCTCGTCGGTCCACTCGCGGACGCGCCGGTCGTCGTCGTAGACGCCCGCCGCCGCCAGTTCGTCGATGACTCGCTGGGAGCGCTGCTTGGCGACGACGACGGCCAGCCCTTGGTCCGGTCCCGTGCCCATTACTGCCCTCGTTGACGGCCGGACGGGGAAACGGTTTCGAGTCCCCGCTCACGCTCGGCCCGAGGCGCCACTCTTGGCCGGTCCCACCACGCACGGCCCGTCGCAGTCACGTGCCGACCGGTGTTTCGAGCGCGACCGTCGCGCGTTCGATCCCGTCGGTGGCGAAATAGCGTGTCACGTCGCTGACGGCCTCGCCGTCGTCGCGGTCGTCCGCAGTCGTCACCCGCTCCCGGACGGCAGCGAGCCTGTCGACGACGCCCTGGAGTAACTCGTCAGCACGTGGGGCTTCTCCGTTCGACGCGGCTTCTGCGGCCCGTGCGGCGTCACCCGCGGCCGCCTCGAAGCCGGCCGACGGTTCGCGACGCCCGGTGAGCGCACTCGTCACCTCGGCGGCGTCGGCGAGAAACGCCGACAGCGAGCGGGCGAGCGAGGCTTTCCCCGGCTCGACGGTGGGTATCCGTCCGCCGTCGAGCCGAACGGGGTCGACCGCAACGGCACCGGTCACGCCCTCTTTGTCGGTGATCGTCACCGTGTAGCGACCGTCTCGGTGGACCGGTATCGCGAAGCGGTCGTCCTCGACCGGCTGTCCGGCGAACACCGGACCGGCGAATCGCTCCGTGATACGGACCTCGCTGATACCGGTCGATCCCCGCCTGTCCGCACGGAGGACGACCGCGTCCTCGTTCGCGACGAGCGTCACCCGGCCCTCGACGCCGGGTCGGACCGTCCCGCCGTCGTGGTCGAAGCGCTCGGCGTAGGGGGCGACGCCCGGGCCGTTGACCACGAGTTCGTGGGACCCCGGCTCGACGTGGAGAAACCTGAAGACGCCGTCCGTGGTCGGGAGCGCCGCGGGGTCGCTCCGGAGCAGGCAGGCGACCTCGATCGAGGGTCGGAACCGCGAGACGTCGACGAACTGATCGAGGGCGTCGCTGTCCGCCCCCGAGACGGCGTCGGTCTCGCCGTCGGGACCGCCTCGCAGGATCGAGACCCGGCCGATAACCCGGTCAGTGAGGCTTGCCATCCCCTCGTCGGTGACGGCGGCGCGGTGTTTCGGGTCCGTGATGTCGGCCGTCGGGTCGGCGAAGCGCTCGTTCTCCCAGGGGATACCGACCGACGTGATGTGGCCGGCCAACTGGTCCTCGACGAATCCCGGTATCGCGAACTCGAAACTCAGTTGCGGGCCGTCGAAGGCGTCGATCTCCTCGCGGACAGCGTCGATGGGGAGCAGTTCGTAGCTCACGTCGCCGTCGGTCGGACTGCCTGGCCCCGTGAACACGGTCCCCGGTTCGCGGACCGGGAGCCGTCCCGGCGGTCTCGCCAGGTCGCGCCAGGACCGAACGGTGACGTCCTCGTCGACGAAGTCCTCGCTGTCGACGGCCGGCAGGTCCGGGTGGTCGGCGAGCGGGGCGCCGTCGAGTTCGGGGACGGCGTAGGGGAGTCGAGCGCCCTCGTCGCGCGGCAGGCCGTAGGAGAAGGGCTGGCTGGACAGGCGGTCCAGCGGTTTCACCGGGTCGTTCGAGACGTCCGGCGCGTAGTCGCTGAACTGGTACCGCTCGAAGCTCGCCACCCGCCCGTTGACGTCCGTCGCGCTTGAGTGAGAGCCGACCTCCGCGAGGACGGCGGGGCGCTCGTCCGGGCCGATATCGGGGTCGAGGAACTCGTTGTTCGGGCACTTCCTCGCGTGGGCGCTCGCCACGAGTAACAGCGGGTCGCCGCTCTCGGTGTCGACGAACACCTGCAATAGCTCCCAGTCGTGCCAGTGGAAGTTGACCGTGAACTGGTCGAACACCGAGTACATCCAGTACTGGACGGCGACGACCCGGTCGTCGACCGGTGCCACGTTGTAGAACACGGTCGGGTTCGGGGGGTCGCCGGCCTCGTCGAACGCCCGGGTGTAGCCCGAGAGCGCGTCGAAGCCGTCGAGGACGCCGTCGGCGCTATTCGGACCGACGTACGCCCTCGGGTCCGTCGGAAACCAGCGTTCCCGCCGGCCGAAGTAGACGTCGGGGGCGAACTGCGCGACGAGCGGCGGCAGGGTCGACTCTTCGGTTTCGGTCGACTCGGTTTCGGTCGGCCGCTCGGTGGGCGTCTCCGTCGGCGTCCGCGCCGGTTCGTCACCCCGCTCGTCCGCCCGGCTCAGTCGGCCGAGACCGAAACCCCCGACCCCGGCGAACGCCGCGGCGAGGCCATATCTGAGTGCCCGGCGACGGCCCTCGTTATCCGGCGTTTCGGCCCCTGAATCGTTCGTTTTCATGACGTCGCTGAACGACCGTCGCGGCGGGTCGCTATAACAGTTTCCGCACAGCGGGGCGTACCGTCACTCTCCTGGAGGCTCTGCTCCCGCGCTCAATCCGCGTCTTCGCCGGTCGACTCCGGCAACACGTGCAACCCGGCGCGCGATTTGAGAACCGGTACCTCCTCGGCGTCGGGGTCCATGTAGTCCGGCCGCGCGATCGTCTTTGCCTCGTAGGTCTCGGGGTCAAGCACCTGCACCGCGTGTTCGTCCTCGACGGCGACCATCGTGGTCGGCTCGGCGTCCTCGCGGGTCCCAAGCCGGCGGGCCTCGGGCTCGTCGCCCACTTCGAAACTGGCCTCGTAGGCCTCGCCCGTCGCCAGCCTGGTCCCTTTCAGGTTCCCCTGGTTCGAACTCACCAGCACCGGGCCGTCGCCGTCTTCGGGGTCGATGATCTCGCCGGGGCGGTACTTCGGCAGGCGGACGGCGTAGCTGACGCGGTACACCTCGTTACCGTCCTCGTCTTCGGTGATCAGCCGCTCCGAGTCCGAGAAGCTCCCGCCGAGTTCGTCGACGATCCGGCGGGAGACCTTCATCCCGATCTTGTTGGTCGAGACCTTGATGTTCGGCCCCTCCGAGCCCTCGTTGATCTCCGTGACGAAGGCGTCCCGGTCCCCCGTCGCCTCCATCTCCTCGACGACCTCGTGGGCGATCGCTTTGGCCCGGTTGATCTCCTCGCTGTCGGGCGTCCGGTCGACGGCGCGGACCTGCACGATGGAGGCGAACGACCCGCCGGCGATCTTCCCACAGCGCGTACAGGTCTGGCGGGCGATCTTGACAGGGACCTCCACCTGCTCGGTGACGGGCGTGTCGCGGATGACGCCCGAGAACTCTGCGTGCATCCGGATGTTGTTCTGGTCCAACTGTTCGGGCGCGACTTGCCAGGCCACGCTCTCGGCGTCGACGTGGATACCCAGCGCCTCGCTCACCTCCTCGATGGCGACGTCGGTGTAGTCCTCCGCGCCGATGTCGACCCACCGGTTCCCCCGGTGGACCGCGCCGCACTGTGCGCACACCCTGACCTCGATCGACTCCGGTGCGTCGACGAGGTCGAACTCGTCGAAGTAACAGGCGTCACAGAGCGGGCTGGTCGAGTGCTGTGGCTCCCCGGGTCTCGATTCCAGCGCTTCGTCTGGAATCTCGTCGCCACACCGCGGACAGAACGCGCCCGACCGACTCATTGGAACGTCCTACCGGCCAGGACCGTTTAAGCCGTGCGTTCCGCGTCGGCCCGCCGCGCGCCGCCTGCCGCGGCCGGGCCGGGAACGGCCGGCAGCGACCCCGCGCTCAGTCCGAGGGCTCCGGGACGCTCCGTTCCTCGGCGTCGTCGAGGTACTCCTCGTCGACGACCCACTCGCCGTCTTCCTCGACCATGTACTCTCCGTAGTAGGGGACGCGGTTCGCGACGGTTTCGCGGAAGACGTCTCGAATCTCCGCTTTCGACATCTCCCCCATCGAGCGCAGGTCGTCGGTGCGGTTGAGACAGCCCTTGAGCTTCCCGTCGTGGGTGACCCGGACCCGGTGGCAGTTGGCGCAAAAGTCCTCGTTGCCGACGGGGTCGACGACCTCGACCATCCCGGCCGTCTCGTCGTCCGGTTCGCCGCCGTCGGTCGGCTTGCCGTCACTGCCCTCGCCACCGATCCAGTAGCGCCGGCGGCCGTGCATCTCCCGAGTCTCGACGCGGTCGGCCCGCTCGGCGAGCCACTCGTGGACGTCGTCGACGTCGACCGCCCACTCGGGGTTGCCGGTCAGTTCGGGCATGTACTGCAGGAGCTGGAGGCGCAGTCCGGGCCGGTCGGCGACAAAGTCGACCATCTCCGGGACCTGGGCGGCGGTCTCCCTGAGGAGCACCATGTTGAGCTTCACCGGGTCGAGGCCGGCGTCGAGGCCGGCTTCGACGCCCTCCAGCACGCGGTCGAACGCGCCCGACTGGGTCACCGCGGCGAACTGTTCGGGGTCCAGCGCGTCCAGCGAGACGTTCACTCGCTCCAGCCCGGCGTCGACCAGTTCGGGCGCGCTGCCGGGGAGAAACGTGCCGTTGGTCGTCATCGACACTTCCATCCCCTCGGGGACCCGGCGGATAATCTCGACGAGGTCCTCGCGCAGCATCGGCTCGCCGCCGGTGAACTTCACGGCGTCGACGTCGAACTCGCGGGCGACTTCGAGGAAGCGGACCACGTCGTCGGCCGTCATCTCGTGGTCCTGGGGCGCCATCGGCCCGCGGGTGTCGCCCAGCCCCTCGTTGTGGCAGTAGACGCAGTCGAAGTTACACCGATCGGTCAGCGAGACCCGGACGCCCGAGACCTCGCGGTCGAACGCGTCAACGAGCACGGTGGATCACATCAGGCGAAACGGAACCGCGGAGGCCGGCAGATCCGGATCCGGAACGGCGTTCGCGGGGAAACTGGGTGTTCATGGGATTCGAGCGCCGATAGCGGTCGATACGACCACTACCGCCGCTGCGGGGAAAACAGTTGGGTCTGGTGCGATACCGACCGGCCGGCGCGGGTGATCGCGGTGCGGCGGGTGGCCACCCGCAGGAATTTGTGGGAGGCGATCGAACAGTAGTCCGTATGACCAGAACGGATGTCAAAACTCAGAGCGAGGGGACCGTCGAGTACGGCCGGTCGACCGCCGGTGACAGGTTCGTGCCGGGCCTGCCGGCACCGATCCGGCGCGCGCTGACGTCGGGCACCGCGGCGGGACTGGGCGGCGGCCTGGTCCTGTTCTCGGGAGTACGAGCCCTTCGACGCGGCAACTGGGGTCGCGCCGTCGTGCGCCTCGCCGTCGGCGGACTCCTGCTCGCCGTGAGCGTTCGCCAGCGACGGTCGGGCAGCGAGGAGACGGGCCCGGTGGCCGCGTCGGCCAGGACGACGTCGTCACCACCGCGCCCGATGTCGGGCACGTCGACGACGCGGGCCTCGACGACGAGGAACACGCGAGCGGCGAGGCCGCTCGGGACGTCGCGGCGTCGTCGGTCGACGTCGAGGATGCCAGCGACGGCCTCGAGGACCGGGACGAGTCCGGCCCGGCCGAGGCGACGGAGATCGATTTCGAGACGGGCGTCGACGAACCCGACGCGGGGATCGGTTCGGGTACCTTCGACGCAGAGCGCGGTGTCCCGGTGCCTCAGTCGGCCGTCGAGGAGGGCTTCCTCGACCTCGACGGGCCGGTGTACTGGGCGATCCGCGACCGCGACGACGCGGTGTTCGTCTCCCGTCGCCAGTCTGTCTTCGAGGAATCGGACGGCGTCGAGTACGTCACCAGCAGCGAGGTCGACGACGACCAGGTCCTGTCGGTCCCCGACGTCGTCCTCGACCACTGGGACGGCGTCGACGACGTGGAACCGGTCGAGGACGACGACGAACTGGTGTTCGCGACCAGCGACGACCTCCGGTGGGTCGACGTCCTCTGGATCGTCAGCGAACACCGGACCGACGAGTTCGAGGACCTGTAGTCGGTCGGCGGGGTGCCGGGCCGACGGAGGACCGACCCGGTGGCCGCGAGGGGCGAGACAGCGCGGTTCCAACAGCTTCTTTCTCCGGTGGGTCGAAGCCTGAATCATGAATCACGAGCGCTCGCGCGACCTGTACGACCGCGCCCTCTCCGTCCTGTCGGCCGGCGTCAACTCCTCGGTGCGGGCCACGCGCCCGTACCCCTTCTTCGTCGAACGCGGCGACGGCGGCCACGTCGTCGACGCAGACGGCAACCGCTACCTGGACTGCGTCATGGGCTACGGGCCGCTCCTGCTCGGCCACGACATGCCCGAGTCCGTCCGGGCGGCCGTCCAGCAGCGCGCCAGCGAGGGGCCGATGTACGGCGCCCCGACCGAGGTGGAAGTCGAACTCGCGGAGTTCGTCGTCCGCCACGTCCCGAGCGTGGAGATGCTCCGGTTCGTCAACAGCGGGACCGAGGCCACCGTCTCCGCCGTCCGCCTCGCTCGCGCCTACACGGGCCGCGACAAGATTGTCGTGATGCAGGGCGGCTACCACGGCGCCCAGGAGTCGACGCTGGTCGAGGGCGACGGTGCCCACACAGCCCCGTCCAGCCCGGGTATCCCCGAGAGCTTCGCCGAGCAGACGCTGACGATGCCGTTCAACGACCAGGAAGCGGCCCAGGAACTTTTCGAGGAACACGGCGACGACATCGCCGCGGTCCTCACCGAACCGATCCTGGGCAACTACGGCATCGTCGAGCCCGTCGACGGCTTCCACGAGACGCTGCGGGACCTCTGTGACGAAAACGGCTCGTTGCTGGTCTTCGACGAGGTGATCACCGGCTTCCGCGTCGGCGGCCTCCAGTGCGCCCAGGGCAAGTTCGGCATCGAACCCGACCTCACCACGTTCGCGAAGGTCATCGGCGGCGGCTTCCCCGTCGGCGCCGTCGGCGGGCGCTCGGAGCTGATCGAGCAGTTCACTCCCGCCGGCGACGTCTTCCAGTCTGGCACCTTCTCCGGCCACCCCGTGACGATGGCCGCCGGCCTCGAAACCCTGCGCCACGCCGCCGAGAACGGCGTCTGGGACCACGTCGACGCGCTCGGCGACCGGCTCCGGAACGGGCTCGAAGACATCGTCGCCGACCAGGCCCCCGCCTACAGCGTCGTCGGCACGGACTCGATGTTCAAGGTCATCTTCACGCGCGAGGGCCAGGGTGTGCCGCGCAACGGCGCCGACGTGAAACGCGCCGAGACCGAGCGCTGGGAACGGCTGTTCTGGCCCGCGATGGAGGAACAGGGGGTCTTCCTCACCGCCAACCAGTTCGAGTCACAGTTCCTCTCGGCGTCCCACACGGACGAGGACGTCGAGACGCTGCTGGAAGCGTACAAGGAAGCGCTGTAGCCCGTCACTCCGAATCGCTCCGGTCGCCGTCCTCGCCACTCTCAGCATCCGTCGCCCCTCGTTCTCCGATGGCCGCGTTCTCAGCGCTCACGCCGGACCGTCCGCCGCCACTCCTCGCGAACAGCCGCCGGGCGAATCCAATGGTCCGCCGCCAGCCGGCCACGACGCCCACGCCGAAGACGCCAAGCGGGATCAGCGCGAGCCCGACCGGGATGACGTAGCCGAAGAAGACGATGACGTACTTCAGGGCCGTCAGGCCGCCGTAGAACGCCTCCAGGAACGCGTCGGTGAACCCGAACGCAGACTCGTAGTTCTTCGGCGGCTTCTCACTCTCGGGTTCGTGCATGTCGACGCGGATGGTCGACATCGACTCGCGCTGCTGGAGGGACTGTTGCTGACTGTGCAGGTTCCGGATGTCGGTGCGGACCTCGTGGAGGTCCGCTCGCACCCGGTCGGCCTCGTCGACGTCGTCGGTCTCGTTCAGGAGCCGTTCGAGTTCGCGTTCTTCCCCTTCGAGCTGTCGGAGACGCTCCTCGCGGTCGTCGTACTCGCTCGTGAAGTCCTTGACGTGGACGTCCTCGCGCTCGACGTGGCCCAGCGAGGCGACGGCGTCCCGCGCGCTGGCGAAGCGCTCGGGCGGGACGCGAAGGGTGACCGTGCCGCGGTCCCACTCGCCCTGGCTGTCCTGCGAACGGTCGCCGACGTAGCCGTCGTTGTCCGCGGCGATGGCCCGCAGTCGGTGGAAGGCGCGGCTGAAGTTGTCGACCTGGAGGGACATGTCTGATTCCCTGACGATGACGCGGTCACCGTCGTCGGTGTAGTAGCTCCCGACGCCGTTCCCGCCGCTGTCGTAGCTCGCGGACAGCTCTGCGCCGTCGCCGCCGTTCCCGCCCGCCTGCGGCGCGCTGGCCGCGTCTCCGCCGCCGCCCATCCCTGCACAACCGGCGAGGACGACGAGCGCCGCCACGCACACGAGGCCGATCCGCTGTCGATTTACCCTGGCGTGAATCATCGGTCTGGTCTACCTGTGATTGGTGTGGTACCAGACATCAAACGCCCGATGGGTGAAACCGGCCTTTGACCGTCCTGCGGGACGTTGGCGCCTCGCAGCCTACGCGTCGGGGTCGTCGTCGACGCGCTCGCCGGAGAGCGCTGCCGCGATCTGATTCTGCGTGTCGTGCCACGCCTCGACCTGCTCTCTGAGTTCGGCGAACTCCCGGTCCAGGCGCTCGAACTCGTCCTCGAACTGCTCCGCCGTGACTTCGAACAGGCGCTGGCGTTCCCTGGCGGCGTCTTCGACCTGTTCGATCTCGGTCCGACGGGCCCGTAGTCCCTCCTCCATCTCGTCGAGCCGGCCGTCGACCTCGTCGTGCCTGTCGTCGAGTCGATCCGCTATCTCGTCGATCCGGTCGTCCACATCGTCGAGTCGGCCCGCTATTTCGCCGATCCGGTCGTCGATTTCGTCGACGACGTCCTCCGGTCGTCCGTACTCGTCGAGGAACGACTCCATAACGGCTCCGTAGGCCTCCATGTCGTCGACGCGGGACCGGAAGTGATTCAGGCGAACGCGCTCGCTCTGTCCCGGTCGAATCAGTTCCCGGAGGCGCTCCAGCTCGTCCGGGTCGGCCGATTCGACCGCTGTGACGAACTGGTCGAAGAGCGACTGTGTCTCGGCGTCCTTCGACACCGGTGGCGCCGACGCGGCGTCGTCCGCGTCCGGGGTCGAATCCGCGGCCGAGGCCGCGCCACGCCACAGCGGGCGGTTGCTCCCGTCACCGTCGCTCGCTTCGCCGGGCGCCCCGTCGTCGAGATTCCCGCCGACCTCCGTCACGTCGACGATGCTCGGCCGGGACAGTTCCGTCTCCGGCGACCCCTCACTCACTTCGAGTTCGTAGATGATCGCCCGGTTGTCGGCCGCCGAAACGTCGTACTCGTGGCAGATCCGGTCGCCGTGAAACCGCCAGGAGCTGGAATCCTGGTCCAGGCTGTCGATCGGCGTCGCCGTCTCCACGCTGTCGGAGACCCGTTCGTCGATCCGGATGGACAGGTCCCTGTCGGTCGTGTTTCGCACGGCTATCGTGACGAACGCCTCGTTCGCGCCCGAAGGATGGATCCGCCGTTCGACGGTCACGTCGTCGTTCTCGACCATTGTAGCCGAGCCGCCGAGTAAGTCTCTTGCGCTGCCCATTGTCTCCGTTGGATGCACTACACTGGTTAATAAAAGCGCACCGTCGGTTTACGCCCGGTAGGCGCCCTATAACCGGACGTTCGTACGCCACTGACGGTTGGTACCGAACGACCTGGGATGGAATTATCTGGCGACGTCGTCGGTGCGGTCCGGCGAGCGAACACGTCAGCCGGTACGCTTTCGAGCGGGGCGGGCCAACGCAGGCGTATGCCGGACGACGACATCTCCCTGTCGGAGAAGCGCGTGTACGAGGCCCGCCGGGAGGCGACGCGGGGGTACGTCGCCTCCGGCGTCGGCGTGGCCCACTTCGACGCCTCGGACGACCAGGTCGGCCGGTTCGGCCTCGACCACCAGTGCATCGCTCGCGACGTCGCGGGCGCCGACGGCCGGTTGCTCGTCGCCACGGACGAGGACGTATTCGTCGGAGACGATGGGGCCTTCGAGTCGACGGGGTTCGGGCCGGCGGTCGCAGTCGCCGTCGGCGACGAGTTGCTGGCGGCCGGTCCCGACGGCCGGGTCGCCCGCCTCGACGACGGCGCGTGGGAGACGGCCGGCCGGGTCGCTAGCGTCCGCGCGATGGACGGTGACCTGCTCGCCGCGGCGGACGGGGTCTACCGGGCCGAACGCGCGGACGGCTGGGGCCTCTCACACGCCGGCCTGGAGGACGTTCGCGACGTCGCTGCTGTTGGACCGCTCGCTGCGACTGATTCGGGCCTCTACGCCCCTGATACAGCCAACGGCGGCTGGAATCGCGTCCTGGAGGGGCGCGTTTCGGTCGTCGCGAGCGACGGCGAGCACGCCCACGCCGTCGTCGACGGCACCCTCTTCGAACGCGTCGACGGCGCGTGGCGCGACGCCGACGCGCCCACCGGCACCGTGGTCGACGTGGCCTACGACCGCGGCACCTTCGCCGTCACCGACGACGGCCGGGTCCTGCTCGACCCCGTGTCGGCCAAGGACGGCTCGCCCGGGTGGCGCACCCGCTCGCTCGGCCTCACAGACGTGGTCGGTGTCGCGGTGCCGTGACGCCGGGGGAGCGGGGCAGTCGACGCGAGCGATGCCGCGGTGAACGGGCCCCGGTCGGCCGGTGACGCGCCCTACCAGTCCAGGCTGCCGCTGCTCTGGTACTCGGTCACCTGCGTCTCGAAGAAGTTCTTCTCCTTGTTCAGGTCGACCTGTTCGGACATCCAGGGGAAGGGGTTCTCGGCGTCGAACTGGACCGGCAGGTCGAGCTGTGCGAGCCGGCGGTCGGCCACGTGCTCGACGTACTCGGCGAACTGCTCGGCGCTCATCCCGAGTATCTCGTCCGGACACGCCTCGTAGGCGTAGATCTTCTCCAATTCGACGGCCTCGGTGATCAGGTCGACCACCTCCTCGCCGAACTCGTCGGTCCAGACGCCGGGGTTCTCCGTCCGGATCTGGTCGATCAGGTCCACGCCGAAGCCCAGGTGGAGCGATTCGTCGCGCATGATGTACTCGAACTGCTGGCCGATCCCGACCATCTTCGACTGGCGTTTCAGTCCGAGCATCATGGCGAAGCCGGCGTAGAAGAAAATTCCCTCCATGACGACGTAGAAGCCGACCAGATCCCGGAGGAGCGCCCGGACGTCGGCGTCGGTGTCGACGGTGAACCCCGGTCTGTCGATCGACCGCGTCAGGTCGACGACGAACTCGTCTTTCTCCTGGATGGACGGCACGCGGTCGTACATGCCGTAGAGGTAGTCGGGGTCGAACCCGAGCGTGTCACAGCAGTAGATGAAGGTGTCCGTGTGGATCGCCTCCTCGTAGGCCTGGCGCAGGAGGTACTGGCGGCACTCCGGCGCGGTGACGTACTCGTAGAGGGCGAGGACGAGGTTGTTGGCGGTGAGCGACTCCGCCGTCGAGAAGAACCCCAGGTTCCACTCGACGAGCCGTCGCTCGGCCTCGGTGAGCTCGTCTCCGTTCCACTGGCTCACGTCGTCCTGCATCGGGATCTCGGCGGGAACCCAGTTGTTGTTGACGCCCGCCTCGTAGTACTCGCGGGCCCAGTCGTACTCGATCGGCAGTATCTTGTTCGGGTCGTGTTCGGTGTCTGTGTCAAGTATCGGCATAGTGAGTTCGTCGCAGATCGGTTCGCGGGCGTTACTGGCAGGCGTCGCAGGTGGGATCGTCGATGCGACAGAGCTCGTCCGAGCCGTCACCGTCCCCGTCCGTCCCCGAGCCTCGACTCGCCCCGGTCGGGGTGCCGTCGTCCGACGTGAGCGTCCCGGCGGCGCCGTCGCCCCGGTGCTGGGTCTTCCCGTACTCGTCCATGTCCAGCGTAGACTTCTCGACCTGGGAGGCTCCCAGCGTCCGGAGGTAATACGTCGTCTTCAGTCCGAGCTCCCACGCCGTCCGGTAGACGTCGTCGAGGAGCGAGCCGTCGGTGGACGGGAAGAAGACGTTGTGAGATACCGACTGGTCGATCCACGTCTGGCGGTGTGCGGTCAGTCGCAGCTGGTGGCGCGGGTCGATCTCGAAGGCGCCGCGGTACAGCGCCTTCAGATCGTCGGGAACGGCGTCTATCTCCTGGACCGAGCCGTCGTGGTACTTGATCCGGTCGACCATCTCCTCGTCCCACAGCCCGCGCTCGCGCAGGTCGGCGACCAGGTGGTCGTTGACGACGGTGAAGTCGCCGGACATGTTCGACTTGACGTAGAGATTCGAGTACTGGGGCTCGATGGACGGCGTCGTCCCGTTGATCGTCGAGACGGTCGCCGTCGGCGCGATAGCCATCGTGTTCGAGTTCCGCATCCCGTGCTCGTCGACGTGTTCGCGGACAACGTCCCAGTCGAGGGTCTCCTCGCGCTCGGTGGGGATCGCTCGGCCCCGTTCGGCTTCGAGGTGGTCGACCGTGTCCTGCGGGAGCAGCCCGCGGTCCCACTTCGACCCCTCGTAGGAGGGGTAGGGCTCCCGTTCGGCGGCGAGGCGCGAGGAGTTCAGGATCGCGTGGTAGGAGACGAACTCCTGCCATCGGTTGGCCGTCTCGACGGCCGTCTCGGAGTCCATCGGGACGCCCAGTTCCATCAGGGCGTCGTGAAAGCCCATCGTCCCGAGGCCGATCGGTCGGTGGCGCGTGTTCGATCGCTGGGCCTCGTCGGTCGGGTAGAAACACAGGTCGACGACGTTGTCGAGCATGCGCATCGCCGTCTCGATGGTCTCGGCGAGGTGGTCGCGGCCGAGCCCCTCGTCGCCGACGTGGGTCGCGAAGTTGACGCTCCCGAGGTTGCAGACGGCGTGTTCGTCCGCGCTCGTGTTCAGCGTAATCTCCGTACAGAGGTTCGAGGAGTGGACCGTGCCGACGTGGTCCTGGGGAGAGCGGACGTTACAGGGGTCTTTGAACGTCAGCCACGGGTGGCCGGTCTCGAACAGCCTGGTGAGCGTCTGTCGCCAGAGTTCGGCGGCCTCGACGCGCTCGTACTGCCTGAGTTCGCCGGCCTCTGCTCGCCGTTCGTACTCGCGGTAACGCTCGGTGAACGCCTCGCCTGAGAGGTCGTGGAGGTCGGGCACTTCGTCGGGGCTGAACAGCGTCCACTCCTCGTCGTTCTCGACGCGCTCGACGAACAGGTCCGGAATCCACGCCGCCGTGTTCATGTCGGGCGTGCGGCGGCGCTCGTCGCCGGTATTGCGCTTCAGGTCGATGAAGGCCGGGAAGTCGAGGTGCCAGCACGCCAGGTAGGCACAGGCGGCCCCGCGGCGCTTGCCCGAGCGGTTGATCGCCGCGGTCACGTCGTTACTGATGCGGAGGAACGGGACTACACCGGTCGACTCGACGCCGGTCGACTCGATGAGCGACCCCGCGGCCCGGAGGTTCGTCCAGTCGTTGCCGAGGCCGCCGCTCCACTTCGAGAGCTGTGCGTGGTGCTTGTACGCGTCGAAGATCCCCTCCAGGTCGTCCTCGACCGTCGTCAGGTAACACGAGGACAGCTGTGGACGGGCGAGGCCGCTGTGGAACAGCGTCGGGGTCGACGGCGTGAACTCCAGTTTCGAGAGCACGCCGTAGAACTCTTCGGCGCGTCGCTGCGGGTCGTCTTCCGCCAGTGCGAGCCCCATCGCGACGCGCATCCAGAACGCCTGGGGCAGTTCGAGGTGCGCCCCGCGCTGCTCGGTCTTGAGGAAGTATCGCTGGTACAGCGTCTCCATCGCCATGTACTCGAGACGCTCGTCGCGCTCGGGTTCGAGCGCGGCGGCGAGGTCCGCCAGGTCGAAGCGCTCGGTCATCCGTTCGTCGAGGAGACCGGCGTCGGCCGCCCGTTCGAGGTTGGCGACGAACGTCGCCCGGTACTCCCGGTCGAGTTCGTCGCCCGTCAGGTCCTCGTCGAGGACTTCGCGGTAGTACCGCTGGCGGAACACCGCACCCGCTATCCGTTCGAACGCGGGTTCGCGCTCGACGCGAGCGGTCAGGGCCTGGAGCGTCGCCTGATACACCTCGTCGGGGGTCGCGCCCGCGTAGAGGTCGCGGTCGATTTCGTCGACGAGTTCGTCGCGCTCGTCGTCGGGGAGTGCGTCTTCGTGGCCTGTGCGCGCCCGGTCGAGGATCGACCGGACGTCCGGGGTCGATGCTGTCGTCTGTTGGCTCATGGGTCGGTAGATACGTCTCCTGAGTCGGGTGCGCCGGAGTCGTCGAGCACCGCATCGAGTTCCCGTAGCCGACGCTGGTCGTCGTCACTACTCGGTCCTCGAGCGGTACGACCCCGCATATGGGGTCGACTCGCGTCACCCGCTACATCCGACGTTACGCCGATCCCACATAAACGCTTCCCAACTCAGTTGTTGTAGTGAAAGTCAACTTTCCCCTGGCCGCGAGGACCGGACGAGCGGCCGAGGTCCGTTCGTTCGCGACCCCCGATCAGTCCTCGTGGCCGTCGACCGCCCGCACGGGTCGCCAGTCGCGCGGCCGCGCTCTCTGGGATCGAAACACGGTTTAGCCACCCGAGCGACCGACCGGACATGATTATCCCCGGGTCAGCGACGCAGGCGTTCGCGGCGGCGCTGGCCGACGCCACCGGCGAGTCCCTCGGTCGCGCCGAGTACGAGCGGTTTCCCGACGGCGAGGTGATGGCGAGCGTGCCGGGCGAGGTGTCGGGGCGCGCGGTGGTCGTCGCCTCCACCGTCTCCACCGACGCTCACGTCGAACTCCTCCAGCTCCAGGACGCCGCACGCGAGGCGGGGGCCGACGAAGTCGTCACTGTCCTGCCGTACATGGGATACGCTCGCCAGGACGAGGCGTTCAGGCGCGGCCAGCCGGTCTCCTCACGGGCGGTCGCGCGGGCTCTCTCCACTGGCACCGACCGGGTGCTCACGGTCAATCCCCACGAGGAGGCTATCTGCGAGTTCTTCGACGTCCCCGCGGAACCGGTCGACGCCGCCGGGCGGCTGGCTGACCCGCTCCCCGACGACCTGACCGACCCGCTCTTCCTCTCGCCCGACGAGGGCGCCGTCGACATCGCCGCGGCGGTGCGGGATGCCTACGGCGCCGGCGAGACGGACTACTTCGAGAAGGACCGTGACTACGACACCGGCGGCGTCGAGATAACGCCGAGCGACGCCGACGTGGGGAATCGGGACGTCGTCCTCGCCGACGACATCATCGCGACGGGGTCGACGATGAGCGAGGCCGTCGCCGTGCTGAACGACCGCGGCGCCGGTCGGGTGTTCGTCTCCTGCGTCCACCCGATGCTGGCGAGCAACGCGCTGACGAAACTGGAGAGCGCCGGCGTCGAGCGCGTCTACGGCACCGACACCATCGAACGGGCGGTGAGCGCCGTGAGCGCGGCGCCCGCGGTGGCCGACGAACTGTAAGCAGGGGTCGGAACTAGAGCGAACCCACGTCTTCCAGGTGCGCGCGGATCTCGTGGAGGAAGTCGCGATAGCGACGCAGGTCCTGCAGCGCCTCGTAGACGACGTCGTGGTCGAGGACGTCGCCGTACTCGTGAGCCAGGACGTTCCGAAACAGTGCCGCTTCGGCCATCTTCTCGGCAGTGTCGTCCGAGAGAACGCCGTGCTCGCCGAGGTGGTGCATGGCCGCGGCGTTCGAGTTCGGGGCGCTCCCGTCCAGATCCTTCAGGAGCATCCGCGCGACGTCGAGGCAGGCCTCCGTCATCTTCTCGAAGCGTCGTTCGACGACGTCCCGCTGTTCGCGGTCGTCCCGGTACTCCTCGTCCGTGAGCGACTGCTTCGTGGCGAGGATTTCGAGGCAGGCTTCGACGAATTCGGCTTTTTCGACGACGGTCTCGACCCGGTCGTCCGGGTGCGGCGTACTCATAGATCAGGCCTCGCCGTCGACGAGCCGGTCGATCGACTGCAGTGCGTCGTCGAAGCGCTCGCGGAGCGACCGGTCGCGCGCCGTCGAGGTGACGCGTTCGGCGAATCGCTCGCGGTGTTCCGCTGCCCGTTCGTGTGACCCGCAGAGGAGAACGCCCTCCTCGAACGCCGCCATGCCGACCCGCGGCCTCAGGTCGTCGACCACGGCGACGTCGACGTCGTTACGGTCCAGGGCGACCGAGAGGTCGGCGAGCAGGGACAGTAGCTCCGACGCGGGGTCGGATACGGCCGGCTCAAAATCGACCGCGACGTCGACGTCGCTGGACTCGTCCGCCGTTCCGTCGACTTGGGAGCCGAACAGCACCGCCAGCCGGACGGGATGGTCGGCGAGCACGTCGCGGATCGTTCCGACGTTCACCGATGGGACCTCTTCAGTAGCTGAGTCGCTCCCACCGATGCCGTTCCCGTCCCTCATCGTAGTTGGGGATACACTCACTGCGGATTTACCAGTTTTGGTGGTCGCTGGAGTCGAACGCGTCTACGGCACCGACACCATCGAACGGGCGGTGAGTGCCGTGAGTGTGGCGCCCGCGGTGGCCGACGAACTGTAACGTCTCGACTACGGGGGCGAATTGAGAGAACGCTGGAATCGGGCGACAGCCATATTGCCTGCCCCTCGTTAGCTGGTACCAATGGACGAACAGGAGATAGTCGACCGGGCGGAGGTGGTCGAGGACCCCGGCGACCTGTTCCCGAACGGCGCAGTCAACGAGCCACGCTGGGTGGCCGAGGATCCCGAGACGGGCTCGCGAGGGATCGGCCAGTTCGAACTGGAGGCGCGCGTGAACCTCGTCCACGCAGTCATCGCCCACCGCGACGACCCGGAGACCGACGTGGGGTACGTGAGCGTCGGCCGGGACCGAACCTACGAGATGAAGTGGCGGAGCGACGCGGGGCTCGCGGACCGCGTTCGTGACGCGTTGTCGCTGTAGCGCACGTGGGTCGCCGCCCAGCGACTGCAGCCGGTCACCACTTCGTCAGCCCGGCGCGACCGTGATCGTACGAGAGGATGCCGAGGAACGCGAACACGCCCGTGAACGCGGCGGCGGCGCCGAGATAGAACACCCACTCCATGCCGGCGTTCGTAGTGAGCCACCCGCCCGCCAGCGGTGCCAGAATCGCACCGGGGCGCCACACGAGATCCCGGACGCCGAAGCTGGCGGCGACGCCCGACCCGGTTCCCTCGTCGGCGAACAGCGCCATGCTCGCGGGTTCACGGATCGAGTCGGCGACGCCCAGCAATCCGGTGATAACCAGGAGCGGAAGGAAGCCCGAGGAGAGGTAGCCGATGAACGGGTACGTGGCGGGGAGGCCGAGGGCCGACCCGATCGCGGGAGTGAACGGAACGGCGATGGCGATGGCGCCGTAGAACAGGCCGCCGAGGAAGACGAACCGCGCGCGGCCGAACCGGTCGGAGAGTCCGCCCATGTACGGCTGGCTGAGCATGTTCGTGAACTTCTCCGCGGAGACGACCATCCCCAGCGCCAGCCCGCCGTTGACCGCCGCGCTCAGGCCCAGTCCGCCCTGGGCGGCAGCGAGGCCCGCGTAGATTGGGACCCAGGTCCGAACGAGCGTCACCGCGACGGCGTACTGCGCGCGGAAGCTCGTTATCGTGAGGATACGCCGGTTGAGGGCCATGTCGGAGAACGCGAACCCTTCGACGGTGGTGTCGTCGGGTTCGACCCATAGCCACACCGCAAGGGCTGCGCCGGCGGTGACGACCATCAGTACGCCGAACACCGCCTCGAAGCCGAAGGCGTCGTAGAGCACGCCGGCGGACATCGCGCCGCCGATGGCGGCCGCGAACCGCCAGGAGTTCGACTTCGCGATCGTGTTGGCGCGTCCCTCCTCTCTCGCGAGCTCGCCGACGAGAGCGAGGCTGAGGAGCCCCGCGGTCGTCGCAGCGATGCCCTGCGCTCCCCTGACGACGATGAATCCCCAGCTCGTCTCGACGAAGATGAAGCCGACGTACACCAGCGTCGCGAGTACGAGCCCGACCAGCAGGAACGTCCGCTTGTCCCAGCGGTCCCCCGCATAGGCTACGGGGATGACTGCGATCGCCTGGGTTAGGGTCAGCCCAGTCGCGAACATCCCGAGAACGAGTCCCTCGGCGCCGAGGAGGTCGATGTAGAAGGGGAGCAGCGTTATCAGCGTCACCAGCCCGTAGGCGTTGGCGAAGCGAGTGAAAAACAACGCCCGTAGTTGTCGCTTCGTATCGGTCACTGACTGTCTGGTCAGCACAGGACTAAAAACGCCTTTCGAATCAGTCGCCGTCTCCGGAAAATTCGTTCCAGGCTACCGGCGCGAAAAGAAGTCCGGTGGTGGCGATCTCGCTACGCTCGGGCCGTACTAGTCAGACGCCTCGGCCGACGCCACCGGCACAATCGCGATCTCCATCTCGACCCCCTCGACGTCCCAGGTCTTGCGGTGACCGTCCTCGACGCCGTCGATCTCGTCGGCGCGGACCTCCTCTTTGATCAGATCTTCGTGCTCGCGGACGAGACCGTCGACGCGGTCGTCGGCGACCGAGAGGTCGAGCGTGATGCGCTCCTCGATATCCAGTTCCATCTCTTTGCGCATCTCCTGGACGCGGCGGACGACCTCGCGAGCGTACCCCTCGCTCTCGATGTCCTCGGTGAGCGTGGTGTCGACGTAGACGACGCCGGCGCCGTCCAGGGCCTCGAACTCGGTGCCGGAGACGCCGTCGGGTGTCTGGCGGCGGAATTCGACCATCTCGTCGGTGATCTCGACATCGTCGTCGAGCGTCTCGTTGACGGCGGCTTCCAGTGCGTCGAGGTCCGGGCCGTCGACGCGGGCGTCGTTGAGCGCCTGCATGACGCGGCCGGCGTCGTCGCCGAAGGCGGGCCCGAGGACGGACATGTCCGCCTCGGCGGAGTAGGCGAGTTCGCCCCAGGATTCGTCGGGGCCGAGCACCTCGACCGAGCGGGCGTTGAGGCGGTCGGCGACGAGGTCCTCGTGTGCGGCGATGGCGTCGGCCACCGGCAGCGAATCGGTATCGACGACGACGCGCGTGACGGGCCACCGGAGCTTCCGTTCGGCCTGCTGGCGGGCGTTGGAGCCCGCTTCCTCGACGGCGCGGACCGCCTCGACGCGCGTTTCGAGGTCGTCGTCGCGGAGAGTAGCGTCGGCCTCGGGCCAGTCGCACATGTGGACGGTCGGGTGGTCACCGTCGCCGGTGAGGTGTCCGTAAATTTCCTCGGCGACGAAGGGGGTGAAGGGGGCGAGCAGCGCGACGACCTCGCGGAGCACGCGGTAGAGGGTCGCGTAGGCGGCCCGCTTGGATTCGCTGTCTTCCTCCTCCCACATGCGCTCGCGGACGAGCTGGACGTAGTAGCGTGAGACGTCCTCGACGACGAACTCCAGCACTTCGTCGATGGCCAGGTCCTGGCGGTACTCATCCATCGCCTCGGTCGCCTCGGCCTCGACGGTCTGGAGGCGGGAGAGCACCCAGCGGTCCTCGATGGCGAGGTCGACGTCGTCGACGGAGACGTCGTCGGGGTCGAAGCCGTCCATCCGCATGTACGGCAGCGGGAAGCGGAAGACGTTCCAGAGGATGTTGAGCCGGCGTTGCATCTCCTGGGTCTCGTCGTAGGAGAACTGCATGTCCTCGCCGCGGGCGGTGAGGCTGAGCAGGAAGGCTCGCATCGGGTCGGCGCCGTAGTCGTCGATGACCTCGCCGGGGTCGACGCGGATGTCCCTGGACTTCGACATCGCGCGGCCGTCGGGCATCAGCGCGTGGCCGTGCATCAGGACGCGCTTGTACGGACTCTCGCCGACGGCGGCGGTGCCCATCCCGAGTTGCGACCAGAACCAGCCGCGGGTCTGGTCGTGGGCCTCGAGGATGAGGTCGGCGGGCCAGAGTTCCTCGAAGGCCTCGGTCTCAGACGGATAGTTGACAGTCCCCCACGTCGCCACGGAGGAGTCGAGCCAGACGTCGAAGACGTCCGGGACGCGTTCGTAGGCGACGCCGTCCTCGGTGATCGTGAGGTCGTCGACGGTGTCCTTGTGGAGGTCGATACTCTCGGGGTCGACGTCCTGGTCGACGCGCTCGGCGAGTTCGTCGCGGTCGGCGACGACGAGGGCCTCGTCCATGTCACCGCTCCAGTCCGCAGGAAGCCAGATGGGGATCGGAATGCCCCAGTAGCGCTGTCGGGAGACGTTCCAGTCCGGCGCGTCCTCGACGAAGTCCCGGAAGCGGTTCTCGCGGGCCCACTCGGGATGCCACTCCGAGTCCCCGATGTTGTCCAGCAGCTCCTCTTTGACGTCGGTGATCGTGATGAACCACTGGTCGGTGACGATCTGGATGATACCGGTGTCACAGCGCCAGCAGTGGCCGTAGCTGTGAGAGGTCGTGCCCGCAGCGAGCATCAGCCCCTTGGACCGCAGATCCGTGATGATGCCGTCGTTGACGTCCGTGACGTACTCGCCGGCGTAGATACCCGCCCGCTCGTCGTAGACGCCGTCGCCCCCGACGGGACAGAAGATGTCCAGGCCGAGTTCGCGGCCGCGCTCGAAGTCCTCCTCACCGTGGCCCGGCGCGGAGTGGACCAGCCCGGTCCGGTCGGCCTCGACGTAGTCGGCGTCGTACACCTGCAGCGCGCCCTCGAAGTCGGGAGCGTCCGGCACTTCGTCGCGCAGCGGGTGGTCGTACTCCCAGCCGACCATCTCCTCGCCGGTCAGTTCCTCGACGACCTCGTAGTCGTCGTAGCCGCCCTCGTGCACGACGTCCTCGACGCACTCTTCGGCGACGTAGAGCCGCTCGGTCTGGCCGTCTTTCTGGGCGTCGACGCCGACGTAGTCGAGGTCGCCGTCGACGGCAACGAAGGTGTTTGCGGGGATGGTCCACGGCGTCGTCGTCCAGATGACGAGGAACCCTTCCCGGTCCGCGAGGGGGAATTTGACGTAGATAGATGGGTCCTCGACGTCCTCGTACTCGACCTCGTTGTTGGCGATGGCCGTCTCACAGCGGGGACACTGCGTGATGGAGCGCATCCCCTGCTCGACGAGGTCGCGCTCGTGGGCCTGCGCGAACCCCCACCAGGCCGCCTCCATGTACTCGGGGTTGATGGTCTTGTACGGGTCGTCCCAGTCCATCCAGACGCCGAAGTCGATGAAGTCGGACTGGAGACTGTCGAGGCTCCCCTCGGCGAACTCCCGGCAGGCGTCGATGAAGTTCTCGACGCCGTATTCCTCGATGTCCTTCTTGTTCGCGAAGTCCATCTCCTCTTCGACCTTGGTCTCGATGGGGAGGCCGTGCATGTCGTAGCCCGGCCGGTCGGTGACGTCGAACCCCTGCATGCGCTTGTAGCGGATGAAGACGTCCTTGAGGCTCTTGTTCCAGGCGTGACCCATGTGGGCCGACCCGGAGGTGTACGGCGGCCCGTCGACGAAAAAGAAGTCCTCGCCGTCGGCCCGGTGCTTGACCGTCCGCTCGTAAGCGTCGACCTCGTCCCAGTAGTCGAACACCCGCTCCTCGACGGCTCCGGGGTCGTACTGGTCGTCGACCTGTCCGAACTGCGTTCGGACGCTCGATGAGGTTTCCTCATCGGTGTCTCCGAAGCGCTCGGGGGAACTCATGCTCGGTCCCCCGTCTCTCTGACGTATCGGTCCATACGAGAACGGATCCACGCCGGCATTAAAGGGGAATCGGTTGGGTGGGAGGGAGTGGCAGGTGGGCGTTGTCCGACGACTGACTTCTCGGGGTCACGACCGGACCGAATCGCGCCAGTGGCGCTCGTAGAACAGCGCGAGGACGACCCAGGCGTAGCAGAGCGCGCCCAGGAGCACCGCGGTCCGTCCCGCGGCCGCCACGAGCCCGATGTTTGCCACCAGTCCGGCGACTTCCAGCGCGAGCCCCGCTGCGATAGCCCCGATAGAAACGAACGCCGTCCGGTCACCGACGCCCGGAAGCGACCCGACGGCCGGCGGGTAGAACTGGTAGGAGACGCCGACGATAGTCAGGCCGAGAAACCCGACGACGTTCAGCCGGTAGTGGGCCTCGATCAGCGGCGCACTGGCGCCGTCGAACGCGAACGACAGGCCGAGCGCGACGCCGAGGAGGCCGGCGATTGCACCCGCCAGCACGCCGTAGAACCCGACCCGGTCCCGGTCGGTCTGGACGAACAGCCACAGGTACGCGAGGGCGAACCCGCCGACGGCGATGCCCTGGAGCGCCGCGCCCAATCGGAACCAGGTCCCGCCGTACAGCGTCGCGGCGAGGACGGCCGGCGCCACGGCGCCCGCCGGGAGGACGAGCGCGACGAGCGGGCGCGGCGGCGACGCGACGAGGAAGCGCGGCAGCAGTCTGAAGCCGACGGCGAACACCATCAGCGTCGCCGTCCCGGCCGCGAGCAGGTGCGTGACGCGCGGGGCGAAGCCATCGACGACGGCCGGCAACGGCGTCCACAGCGCGAGCGTGCCGTAGGTGCCGACTGCGAGGTAGGCCAGCGCAACCGGGACGAACAGGTTCGCCCAGCGGTCGACTGGCCGGCGGTGTTCGCTGGCGCCGCCCGTCGCCGTCTCCGCACCGGTGACGTTGTCACGAATCGTCCAGCCCAGCGCGGCGAGGAAGACGGCGACGCCGCCGGTCCACAGCGTGGCTCCGGCGGTGCCGACGACGGGTGGAACGTCGGAAATCGCTGCCACTGCCAGGCAAACCGTACCGACCGCTGTCAGCGGCAGGTGGACGGCCGGGGCCCGCGGGATCGCCAGCTGGCGGTCGAAGTACGATGGCACGAGCGAGTACGCCTTGCCGAAGAGGACGTGGAAGACGAAGCCGTAGAGGCCGAGCGCGACGCCCGTTCCGCGGGGCAGACCCACTAGCGTCGCCAGTTGCCAGGCGACGAACGACAGCGCGCCGAACGCGACGAACAGGCGCGCCCACCGCGACGTCGTGGCCGCGGTCATAGTTCCCTGGTGGCCGCGCTCATCGCTCAGTCCCCGTCGCGGTCATCGATCCGCCCTCGCCATGCCTGCCGTTACTCGACGTGGGCCCTTGTAACGTGGCCGCCGCAGCCGCACTGTTCGACGTACTCGTACGCGACGTCGTCGCCGAACTGCTCGTCGAGGTGGGGGTAGAGGTACTCCTCGGGGTGGCCGTGGTCGCCGTGCGTGACGAGGTTGACGTGGTTGCCCGGCGCGGTGTGCTCGACGGCGTCCGCGGCGTGAGAAAGGACGAGCGAGCGGTCCTCGCCGTGGTGGGGCTTCTCCAGGTTGGCCGACCAGCTGTTGTCGTGGACGCGGTCGGTGACCGGTTCGACGTCGTCGTGGGAGACGGCGGTCATACCCGACAGTTGGCGCCGAGCGGCGAAGGGTAATTGGCCGAATATGTTCGCCTACTCCGTCCCCGATTCGAGCCAGTCGAACTGGTTGTTTAGCTCGACGCGGCGCTGGTGCTTGATGACGGTGGCGTCGAGCAGCGGGCCGATGAGGCGGGCCTGCAGCGCGAAGTCGGTGGTGGCGCTGACCTCGACGCCGTCGGCCGTCTTCTCGAGGTAGTACCGGGTGACCATCTCCTCGAAGATGCCGTCTCGCTGCTCGTAGGCCAGCACCGTGTCCGCCTCCTCGAACAGGTCGAGGACCAGTTCGATGGTGGCCAGGCCGACGCTGTTGGCGATGGTGACGGTGTCGCCGTCGACCGTCACCTCGTCGAACTTCGCTGCGCGCATGAACGCGCCGACGTCGGCCATCGCTGCCCGGACCTCGTCGGGGTCGCGGTCTATCTCTCGCGTCACTGTGACTGATTGCATAGCGGGGATCACTCGGCCTCCACAGTCGAAGCTTGCGGGACCGGGGGCAATGCAACTGTCCCGAACATGTTCGGCAACACTGACGGGGTTCCGGGGCGAAGATGTTCGCATATGCCAGAGGCGAAACTGCGGCTCACGATCCCCGAGGACATCTGGATCGGCGACATCACCCGCCGTCACCCGGACACGCGCGTTCGGGTACTGGCGGCCATCCCCGACGAACTCAGCGGTGTCGGACTGGCCGAGATCACTGGGCCGGCCGCCGCTGCCGTGGTGGCCGAGATGGTCGGCGAGGAGGAGCTGACGAACGTCGAGACGCTCCAGCACCGCGACGGCGAGGCGCTCGTCCAGTTCGAGACGTCCAATCCCCTGCTCCTGTTCCCGGCGCGGGGCTCGGGAATCCCGCTCCAGATGCCCTTCGACATCACGGACGGCGAGGCCAGCTGGGAGGTGACCGCGCCCAACGAGCGCCTCTCGGCGCTGGGCGAGCAACTCGAAGAGTTCGGCATCCAGTTCACCGTCGACTACGTCCACCAGTACACCGCGAGCGAACAGGTGCTGACGGACCGCCAGCGCGAGATAGTCCGGGCCGCCGTCGAGGAGGGGTACTACGACACGCCGCGGGGGTGTTCGCTGACCGAACTGGCCGACGCGGTGGGGATCGCCAAGTCCTCCTGTAGCGACACGCTCCACCGCGCCGAGGAGACCATCGTCAAGGAGTTCGTCGAGCGACAGCTCACCGAGGAGCCGGTGGCGTGACCGGCCCGCCGCTGTCGACCGCCAGCACCGCACCGAACAGCTTGCCGGTGGCCGCCGCCAGGTGTTCGGCGAACGTCGACCGGGAGATATCCAGCGCGTCGGCCACCTCGCCGGCGTTGGCCCCCTTGGGGTACTCGAAGTAGCCCATGTCGTAGGCCGTCTGCACCACCTCGCGCTGTCGGTCCGTGAGCCCGTCGCCTTCCAGCGGGGCACCGTCGTCGCCCGCTTCCAGGTTTGTCAGCCGCCGGACGCTGACGCCGTCGAACGACTCCCGGAGCCGGCCGACGACCGCCCGGACCGCCTCGAGATCGGTGACGTGGGCCGTCACGACGAGCGTGCCGTCCTCGGCGCGGACTCCGGACGCGGGCCCGGCGATCCGCTCGATCGCCTCGCAGACGCAGTCGTCCACGGGGTCCCGATCGAAGCGATAGAGCGTCTCGGTGCCGCTGGTCGCGACGGTATCGAGGTCGCTCTCGACCCCGTCGACCGGCGCGTCGGCCGGGAGCCGGAACTCCTCGGTGACGGCGCCGTCGCCGCGGAGCGACGCGCGACTGACGCCGTCGACGCGCTTGTCCGCGCTCTCGGAGGCCTGTGCGACGGGACACGACCCCGGGGAACCGACCGCGAACTCGACGGCGAGTGCCATACGCGCGACTACGCAACCCGCCATCAAAGTCCCTCTGGCGAACGTGTTCGGGTCGCGAGCCGGTCGGTTTGGGGTGTCGCCCTCTCAGGCGAACAGGTCCGTCGAGAGGTACCGCTCGCCGGTGTCGGGGAGGATCACGACCACGGTGTCGTCGGGCGCGTCGGTGGCGACGCGCTCGGCGACCGCGAGCGCGGCCCCCGACGAGACGCCGGCGAGAAGCCCCTCCTCGGTGGCGAGGCGACGCGCGGTCTCGACGGCCGCCTCGTGTTCGACGGTGTGTACCTCGTCCAGCAGCTCGGTCCGCAGGATCTCGGGGACGAACCCGGCGCCGATCCCCTGAATGGAGTGGCTGCCCGCGTCCTCGCCGGAGAGCACGGCCGACTCGGCCGGTTCGACGGCGATCGTCCGGACGTCGGCTTCCAGTTCCTCCGTCAGGAACTCCGAGACGCCGGTGATCGTGCCGCCGGTGCCGACCCCCGCCACGACGGTGTCGACGTCGCCGTCGGTCGCCGCCCAGATCTCCGGCCCCGTCGTCTCCCGGTGGATCCGCGGATTGGCGAGGTTGGTGAACTGCTGGGGGACGAAACTGGGCTCCCGCTCGGCGGCGACGGCCTCGGCCTCCTCGATGGCGCCGGCCATTCCGCCGTCCGCGGGCGTCAGCACCAGGTCGGCGCCCAGCGCCCGGAGGAGTTTCCGGCGCTCCTTGCTCATCGACTCGGGCATCGTCAGGACGAGGTCGTACCCCTTGGCCGCCGCGGCGACGGCCAGGCCGACGCCGGTGTTGCCACTGGTCGGCTCGACGATGGTCGTCCCCGGGTCGAGGTGCCCCTCTTGCTCGGCCCGTTCCAGCATCGCGACGGCGATGCGGTCCTTCACCGACCCGCCGGGGTTGGTCGCCTCGACCTTTCCGTAGAGGTTGGGTGCGAAGCTATCGAGTGTCAACAGGGGCGTCTCGCCGACCAGTTCCGTGACGTCGCTGGCTACGTTCATCTCGATGGACGTTCGCCCCCCTGCCCCGTCAGGACCCTCCCTGCCGATTGGGGGTTTTTACGAGCGTGGTTGCGGGCGGTGGGTGAGGGCGGTGGAGGGGCGAGCCCCGCAGTACTGTGGGTGTGCCGTAATGCCGGGGCGGGTGTTACCCTCGGCCATGGGCTGTTCACCCCTCGTCGCGGCGAACCGGCGACTCATCGAGGCGATGGAGACGCCGCCCGACTCCGGGACCGAGGACCGCCTCGACGAGGTCGCTGCGCTGCTGTGGGCGATGGAACACGAGCACGTCACCGACCCCGGCGCGTGCTGTCGCGTCCGCCAGAAGCTCCGCTCGCTGGAACGGGAGGTCGGCGACCACCGGCGGAGCGACGTGGAACTGGCCCGCCGGTCGCTGGAGTCCTACGGCGAGCGCCTCGGGCCCGTTTGAGCGGGCCGACGGCGGTGGACCACGGCGCCCGAACGTGTTCGAGCTAACCGATACGCGAGCGCGAACCCGACTGGTTGGTATGTCCGCGACCACCACGCTCGACGTGCGGGACGTCGACGACGAACCGTTCCCCCACATCATGACGGCCCTGTCGGACCTCGAGGACGGCGAGACGCTCGAACTGGTCAACAGCTTCGAGCCCGAACCCCTGTACAGCGTCCTCTCACAGCGCGGCTTCGACTACGAGAGCGAGCGAGTCGACGAGGACGAGTGGCACGTGTTCGTGAGCCACGCCTGATTCTCTCCGTTCGTTCTGTCGGCCGATGTACTGGCTGTTGCGTACGTGTGCCTATGGAACGGATCGTTCTGTGGATTTGGTGTTGGAAGAAACAAGACCGCTAACAATCAGAATGCCCTCGACGGGCTCGACTCGCGCGAACCTACTGCGCTCCTCACTCCGTTGCGGTGCTTGTAGGCTCGGGCTTCGTCCACCCCGCCTCGCCCTTTCAGTCCACCGTCAGAGCGAGCGAATCGGTCCTGGAGGAATGAAAGGGCGAGGCGCGGTCGCGTGGGCTGAGACGGGCCCTATCCGAACGACGAAGGAGCGAGGATATCCCGCTCAGCCCGCGACGAGCGGAAGGTCGGCTCCGCCGACCTTCTCTAACTTCGCGGCGAAGCCGCGAAGCGCGTCGAGGGCTTTCGAGGTGTTCGGATTGGCGGCCCAGTTATAGCAGTCCCGTTTACTACGTCCCTTACCTGTACTCATCGGTACAACAGAACCGATAGACGGGGGACGAGTCGAACGACCCACGGTAACGGACAGAATCACGCGTAGCCGAGCGTCTCCAGGCGTTCGCGGACGTCCTCGTCGACCTTGGCGTCGCCGTCGGCCACCTCGCGGACGTCGACGGCGGCGTCCAGTTCGTCTAGCCGTTCACGCGGGTCGACGGCGAACTCCCCGAGCGTCTGGAAGCCGTCGGTGTGGGTCTCGTAGGCGTAGGCGCCGGTCCGGGAGACGAACCCCGACAGCGGCGCGTCCCGCTTCTCGTACTCGGCTTCGGGGACGTCCTCGCGGGCGAATTGGGCCTCGTGGAAGGGGAGCAGGCCGTGGTACTCCGTGCGGAAGTCCCGCGGCTCGCGGTCCTCGTCGAGCAGGTTCCGGCCGCGCGAGTCGACGTCGACGCCCGCCAGGTCGGCGACCGTTCGGTGGACGTCCAGCAGGCTGACGACGCCGTGGTCGACGTCGTCGGCGACGCCGTCGCCGCTGACCACCAGCGGGACGTTGACCAGTTCCGGGTGGAGGCCAAAGGAGTGGTTCACCATCCCGTGCTCGCCGAACAGTTCGCCGTGGTCCGAGAGCGTGACCACGTAGTCGAAGTCCTCGGAGAGGTCGGCGAATATCTCGCGATAGCGGTCAGAGAGGTAGGCCGCCGAGCGCTCGTAGGCCCGCCGAGCGCTCTGGAGGTCCGTCTCCTCGTCGGTGAAGGCGTCGGCGGCGAGTACCGTGACGGGGTCGTCGTCCGGCCGCGCCGGGTGGTAGGGCGTGTGGGTCTCCATGAGGTTGACGAACAGGAACTCCTCGTCACCGAAATCGGTAGCCCGAACCCGGTCGCGGACCGCCTCTGCGCCGCCGTCGGCCGTCGAACGCGAGTACAGTTCGTACCCCTGTCGGATCGACTCGCGCGTCGCGCAGTCCGAGCGGACACAGCGCCAGATGGCCTCGAGGTACTGCCGGACGCCGGTCGAATCGAGGTCGTCGAAACACTCGCCCCAGTCGAAGGCGTCGTCCGCGAAGGCGGGCAGGCTGTCGCGGCCGACGAACTCGTCGAACCCGCGGTCCCAGCCGTCGTACTGGAACAGCTGTGGGTTCGCGGTGAGACAGCGGGTTTGGTAGCCCGCCTCGCCGAGCGCCTCGGCGAGGACCGGCTCCGCGCAGTCCAGGTCGCCGGCGTGGCCGTGGACGCCCACCTCGCTGGCGTACGCGCCCGTGAACAGCGAGGCGTGGGTCGGAACGGTCCAGTGAGAAGTCGAGTAGGCCCGCGAGAACTGTCGGCCCGGGAGCCAGTCGAAGTGGTCGTCGAAGGTGTCCGACCGCAGCGTGTCGAGGACGACGAGGGCCACGCTTGGCATACCAGCCCGATTCCGCGACGTGCCACGTAGTTATGCCTTCGCTACAGTGCCGTCGCCGGTAGCGTGGCTCGGTGGCACGGTGGCGTGTTTCAGAACCACGCCTCACCACATACCGCCCCGGAACGCGCCGGATACCCTTACAGTGCGACCCAGTTGCGCCCGTCCGGCTGGGCGCGGTAGGCCGTCCAGGGGTCCGTGGACGTGTCCCAGACGGTGGCGTTCGTCGTCCCGGCGTAGTCGGCGTGGCCGTTCCACTCCCCCTCGAAGGTGGGGTTGCCGTCGTTGGTCCCCCAGCGGTTGATCAACGTCCGGACGCCCTCGTCGGTGACGTGCTCGTAGTCGACGTTGGCGACGTTGTCGAGGACGCTCTCGGTGCCGCCCGTGATGGTGATTTTCCAGGGCTCGCCGGCGGTGCCGCCGATGCCGTTCACGTAACAGTCGTCGTCTTCGACGCGGAGCAGGGTCGTGGCGTACGCTTCGCTCGTCCGGTCGCCCCACACGCCGCTGGCACGGACCGACGACCCGCTGGCCCGCAGCAGCGGCCGCCAGTCGTCCGCTCGCCCCCAGTTCCGGGCGAAGACGTTCGAGATGGGCGAGTTGCCCGTGCCGTCGACGATGGCGCTTTGCTTCGCGCCCTCGACGTGCATGTTCGAGATGGCAAAGCGCGAGGTCCCCCGGAAGCCGGCGTTCAGGCCCTCCTTCAGGATGACGTCGGCGTACTGGTTGCCCGGCGTCGTGTTGACGATGCCGTCCGCCCCGCCCGCGGAGAAGATGGTGACGTTCGTGAAGTGGCTCTCGGCGCCCTCTATCTTGAACCCGGAGCCGATGGCGTGGACGTTGTCGACCTTCAGCCGGTTGCCCCCGCCCAGATAGAGCGCGTGGCCGTTCACGTTCTCGACCCAGGCGTTCTGGACGCGACAGCCGCTGGCACTGGCCGCCAGGTGGAGCGCGTCGCCGCCGCCCCACCGGAAGATGACGTTCTCGAACGTGTAGTCGATGACGTTGCCGTCCGTCTCGACGATGTTCGCGTCGCCGCTCCGGTCTCCCTCGCCGGCGCCGTAGACGGTCATGTTGCGGACGCCGCCGAAGTTGCCCGCCTCGCCGGCCAGCCGAACGGTCGGCGTCGACGGTTCGTCCGCGGCGTGGCGCAGCGTCGTCGTCCGGACGCCCTCGCCCTGGAGGTACGTCGACGTGTCGCTGTAGTCGAAGTCGGGGTCGGTCTCGACGCCGCCGGTCTCGAACCAGCCGCTGCCGAACTCGACGGTGCCGTGGTAGTCGGCGAACAGGTCCGCCGGTACCTGGTAGGGGTCCTCGCGCGTCCCCGAGCCCTCGTCGGCCTGCGCCCGGACCTGCGGGACGCCGTTCAACAGCCCCGTCTCGATGGCCTCCCGGGTCGTCACCTCCCGACCCGACGCCTGCTGGTCACCCGCCACGTTCCCCTGTCCCGCGTCCAGATTCAACCCCTGACAGCCGGCGACGGCGGCCGAGGAGGCCCCCGCCAGCTTCAGCAGCGTTCGTCGTCGTAGCGATGTCATCGGTCTCGGGCGAACCGTCACCACCCCAACCAATTGTTATTTCACGGCTGATTCGCGCGTAGAAACGACCTACGGCCGCTCGCTCGCACAGCAGTCCCGGACTGCCCCGTCTTTAGCCGTCGTTCTCTACCGCGCCGTCCGTCTGGACGTTCAACGTCTCCACTGTCGACCGTCGCCCCCGGACCGGAATCCCGGGCACGTCTATCTCGCCGCCGTCGACGACGCAGTTCTCGCAGGCCGTAAAGGAGAGGCCGTTACGGCCCGGGCCGCTCCCGCTGACCGTACAGTCCTCGAAGGCGACGTCCGCGCGGCCGGTTATCTCGACGGCCCACCCGCCGGCCGCGGCCCCGCTGACGGTCACGTTCTCGAACGTCGGTCCCGGCGACGCGTCCGACGGGTCGTCGTCGAGGGCGCGGATAGCGGGGGTGCCGTCGCGGTCGACGCGGATGGTCGTGTCCCGTATCGTCGACGTCCCGGCGTTCGGGTGGAAGACAAGGCCGCCGAATCCCTCGCCGGCGTCCTCGCCGATGACGATATCGCAGTCCTCGACCACGATACCGCTCCGGTTGCGCAGGCGGATGCCGCGGGCGTTCATCGCGCCGGCGTGGGAGGGCGGGCGCTCGTCGACGACGACGGTGACGTCCCGCGCCGTCGAGTCGGTCGAGCCGAGGCGGACGTTGGCGATGTTGTTGTTCGCGTAGCGCCCGCCGCGGACGTGGACCGTGCCGTCCCGGCCTCGCAGGGCCTCGTCGTCCCGGCCAGGCGCCGAGGCGTACAGCCCGTTGTTCGGGAAGTTGCTGACCTCGCAGTCGACGAACTCGAGGGTGCCGGCGTGGGCGGCGCCGACGTAGAGGCCGACGGCGTTGCCCCCGTCGTGGCCGCCGTCGGTCGCGACGACGTTCTTGACGGTGCCGGACGCGGCCTCGTCGCGGACGTCGAACCGGAAGGCGGCGGGGTTGCCCGGCAGCGACTCGTCGGGCATCGTCCCGCGCACGCGGAGGTCTCGCACCGCGAAGTCGCCCCGGGAGAACACCTGCGTCGCGCCGCCGGCGCCGGACGCGCGGTAGTCCAGCGTGAATCCCTCGAACAGGAAGTCGCTGACGCCGTGGAACTGGAGGAACTGGTGACCGATGTCGACGGCGGGTCTGCCGGGGACCAGGCTCGTCTCGTCGGGCGACTCGGCGACCAGGGCAGCGTTCGAGACGCCCTCGACGCGGAGCGAGTTCACCCGGTAGGTGCCCGCCGGGACGTACACCAGCGTGTCGTCGGCGACGACCTGCTCCAGGACGTCGTCGATGGGCTCTGAGCCGTCCGGGCTGGCCCCGGCAGCGACGACGTCGACGTACTCGTCGAACCGGTCGCCGTACGCCGATGCGAGGCGCTCTCGCGAGGTCGGCGTCGCGGGCGTGGGGGTGTCCGTAGGCCGTTCTCGCCCCGGACTCGTCGACTCGGGCACGTCCTCGCGGAACTGGCAGCCGGCGAGGCCGACCGGGAGGGCAACGGCGGCTCCACGGCGGAGAAAGGCCCGTCTGGAGGGACGGTCGCCGGTCATGGCTGATTCGCGGGCGCCGCTCGGGCGTGGGAGGGCGGCCCGTTCTGGAGCGCCCGAGCGCGCGCGGCGTCGTCGGTGATCATGTGGTGTGGGTTCCTCGGGTGCGGGTTAGTTACGCAGCCGCTGTGGGCCCGTCGCGTCGACCGGCGCGGGGCAGCCGGTGCCTACCCCACGTATCGTCGGCCTCGACTGGGCGCTCACTCGGGCCTCGACGGCGTCCGGTTCCTGGCTCCGTCCGGGTCGTCGACGCCATCCGGTTCCGCGACTCGCTCGGCGACTTCGACGGGGAACGCCGAGTGCTCGGGTGGCGGCATGAAGAGGCCGCGGACGAACCCGGCGCTGCTGAGGAGGTACTTTCCCAGTCGCTGGGTCGCGTCGGCGCGGCCTTCCCAGGCGACGTCGGCGGCGAACATGACGAGCGAGACGGCGAGCCAGACCAGCGCCAGCGCGGGCTGGACGAACAGGCTCACCGCCCCGACGCCGAGCCAGCCGTAGAAGGCCGCCCGGTAGCGGTAGCGGCCGACGAACTTCCGGAGCATCCGCGGCGAGTGGCGGTTCTTCCGGACCGCCTGACCGAGGCCGAAGTAGTAGCCGTTGCGCCACCGCCGGCGCAGTTCGGCCGCCCCGGGCGAGTAGGGGTGGGAGGCCGCGACCATCGGGAGCCGTCGGACGTCGTAGCCCGCCGCCGTGATCCGGTAGCCCAGTTCGACGTCTTCGAGCGCCCGCAGGAACGGGTCGAACCCGTCGACCTGGTCGAGCACGTCGGCGTCGTACAGCACGACGCCGCGCAGCGCCTCCACCGGCTCGGCCACGGCGGCCTCGGCGGTGTTGAGGTGGCCGTCGAGGCCGGCGACGTCGTCGCGCTGGTCGAGCACGCGCCGGGCGCGGTCGAGCCACTCTCCCGAGATGCGCATGTCGCCGTCGACGAACAGCAGCTGGTCGCCGGTGGCGCGCTGCTGGCCGACGTAGCGGCCCGCACCGGGGGTCGTCAGGTCGTCGTCGGGGATACGCAACACCGTCACCGGGAACCGGCGGGCCCGGTCGACCGTCCGGTCCGTCGAGTTCGAGTCGACGACGATCACCTCGACCGACGGGTCGTCAGCGACGGCCGCCAGGATCGATTCGAGGCAGGTCTCGATCCGGTCTTCCTCGTTGTACGTCGGAACGACGACGGACAGCGTCGGGAGATCGCTCGATTCGACCGCTGCCCGCCCAGAATCCATCTCTGCGCGCGAGAGCGACCGCTGGACGTCGTTCGGTCCGCCGGACGGGTCGCCGCGCCGTCGCCGGGACGGGCGACCGTCCCCGCCGTCCGAGCCGACGTCACTCGCCATCCGCGTCACCTGCGTGTCGGTGCGTCGTGGTGTCAGATACCATCAGTTACTCACTCGCTTGTCTCCGGTCTCGTCTGGAACGTCACCACATCGCTCGTTAGTTATGTCTCGTGTACTGTTCCGTTCCGTCCGGTGAACCGGCCGACTACGTTACCTCGACCGGCAGGTGGACGACCCGATGGGCCGACTCTCGGTCGGGCTCTGCGGGCGCCTCGCCCTCGTAGAGGAGGAAGGCGAGCGTGCGGTCGCCGGTCGTCGTCGGGGTCACCGTCGACGTCTCCATCGTCGCGTTGTCGGGTCGGACGGTCGTCGAGAACCGATCGAGTTCCTCCCGGCTCTCGACCGTCGCGTTCGCGCCCGTGCCCGACCGCGCCTGTAGCTGGGCGACGACGGTGTACTCCTGGGGCTGTGCGCTGTGCTGTTCGATGCCCAGCGTGTACTCGGCTGTCTCGCCGTCGGCCAGATCGGTCGTGTAGCCGCTGGCCTCGTACTCGCCGTCGGCCGTCTCGGTGACCAGGTAGAACTCCGTCTCGGCGGCCCGGTCGCCGGTGACGGCCATGGTGGCGCTACCGACGAGCATGAGGACCGCGATGGCGGCACAGCCGAGGGTGATGCCGTCGGTCGGGACGCCGGCCAGCAGCGACCGGTCGGTCGCCGGTCCGCCCGCCGTCCCAGCGAGTTTGGCGGTCGCGGAGCCGCGTCGGTGCGCGGCGACGAGTGCGGAGACGACGGTGACGGCGGACACCCCTGCCAGCACGGGCACCAGGGCGACGCCGACGACGAAGTCGAGCACGAGCGCGACCAGCGGGACGACGGCGACGCTCGCGACGACGGACAGGGTCAGCCGTTCGAGCCGCGAGAGACCGTCGTGGCGTCGGCGGACGCCGAGGCGGTCGCCGGGGCCCTCGGCGCCCGCGGGGGCGGCCCTGGCGGGTGAAATGGCCGTCACGACGGCGTATCCTGGGGCGAACAGCAGGACGGGGAGCGCCAGCGGGACGGCGACGGCCGTCGGCAGGTCGCCGACGAGCGCCAGCACGGCGGTCACTGCGACGACGTAGCCGGCGGCGACGGCCAGGTCGGTGTGCGATGCGACGCGTCCGGAGGGGGTGGTGGTTCCTGACATCGTTCTAGAGCGCGGCGGGCGACTGGCAGTAGCGGACCTCCTCGTTGGCGTAGAGGACGGCCGTTTCGCCGCCGCAGACGGCCGATTCCTGTAGCTGGACCTGTACCCAGTCGTCCTGGTACCTCGCGGAGGCCGCGCCGTGGGTCTGGTACTCCCGGTAGACGGCGGCATCGGCGCTGACGGTCCCGTCTTCAGCGAGCGCTAGCCCATCCACTTCCTCGCCCTGCCAGCGGACGAACAGCGTCCGGAAGGGGTGGTCGGTCTGCAGCGGTGCGGCCTCGTCCGGGTGGATGGCGCTGACCGTCTCGACGGCGGCCAGTTCCGAACTCGTCCCGGAGTAGCGCGGGTAGTGGTCGTCGAACATCGGGTCGCCCGGGGCCGCCTTCTGCGAGGCGAGCATCGCACCGGGGAACACCAGCGCGAGGACGAGCAGGCCGGCGACGACGGTCCGCGAGGAGAGCCGCGTCGAGAGGTAGCGCACTCCGATGGCCGCGATGATAGCCATCGGCGCGTACATGAACGCGTACCACCGGCCCGGGAGGAAGAGGTTCAGCCCGAACAGCGGCAGGCCCAGCACCACCACGAGCATCCCAGCCGCGGCGACGACGTAGGTGAGCGAGAGCTGGGAGAACCGGTCGCTCCGGAAGAGCGTCAGCGAGCCGAGGACGACGGCGGTCAACAGCAGGAAGAAGCCCAGCGCGTCGACGAACTCCACCCACCGGGGGACGTCCGTCACGACGCCCGCGAGGGCGCCGCCCGCGGCCGGCTCTGACCCCATCAGCTGGAGGAAGCCGACCGAGCCCTCGAGGGCCCGCTGGAGGCTGCCGACCATCGTCTCGATGAACGTCCCCGACCCGTAGGGCGTGAACGCCCAGTTGACGATGGTGAGCCCGCAGACCATCGCGAACACCGGCGTCACGTTCGTCGTCTCCCGGCCGGCCGTGACCCGGCCGAGCGAGCCGTGCCTGCCGACGAGCCAGACGACCCACTGGGCGGCCACGGCCGCCGCCAGGAAACAGAGCGTGACGAACGCCGATATCTGGTGGGTCAGGACAACGGCGACGCCGACCAGCAGCGTCAGCCCGAAGACGGGCCCCTCGCGGTCGACGAAGAACAGCTTCGTGATACCGTAGACGACCACGAGGAAGAAAACCAGCCCGAGGCTCGTCGGGATGAGGTGGACGCCCCACCGAACGACGTGGTCGGCGACGGCGTAGGTCGCCATCGCGAACAGCGACCAGCGAACGGGGAGGAAGTGCCGCGTCGTCAGGTAGACCAGCACGACGGAGAGGGGCATCACCAGCCCGAGCGTCGCGTAGACGGCCAGCCTGATGGAACTGTTGAACGCCTCGGCGGCGACGACGCCCAGCAGGTGGTACAGCGGCGCGGCGACGTACTTCACGTCCGCGATGGCCGCGAGCGACCCGCCCTCGCGGATCGCCTGTGCGTACTCCGTGATGTGGGTCCAGCTATCGACGCCGATCAGTCCCGGCGTCGTCGCCAGCGCCGCGAACCGCAACACGAGGGCGAAGGCGACAACCTGCAGGATGATAGATCCGGGACGTAACGCCGAGTCCCGGACGAACAGGATCTGGACCAGGATCAGCGCCCCGACGGCCGATGCCAGGCCGAAGAAGGGGAGGCTCCGGCCGCCGGCTGTCGTCGCGACGAGCCCCATTGAGCCGACGGCCAGCAGCGTCACGCCGCCGAGACTCCGGCTCGTCAGGTCGGAGAGACGCCACCGGACGGCCGCGACGTCCTCGCGCCCGAAGTGGGCCGTCACCAGGTAGAGCCCGCTCGCGATGCCGATGAGGATGGGTATCACCTGGATGAACAGGTTCTCGGTCAGGAAGCGCAGCGGGAAGAGGGCGGCCGCCAGCAGCAACCCGGCGACCGCACCGACCTGGTCTATCCTGCCGTCCAGCCAGCCGTCGGTCCTGACTGTCCGGTTGCTCATTCGCGATCGCCCTCGCGGTCGGGTGCTCGCGCGCCGGCGCGGTCCGCGGGCCGCCCGTCACCCCTTGCCCGTCGACGCGGCGCCTCTCTGTCCGTTCGCCTCGGTCCAGCGCTCGAAGTCATGGATCGGCTCTTGCGGTCTCCGGCCATTGTTACGCGCCGGCTGACGGGTCGGCATAGCCGAGCGCTATTCGGAGAGAGCGCCTGAAATCAGCGCTATAGAGCACCTACCAATGGGGGTCGCTCCAGTCGATCGCGACGGACGGCGCATTCGCTCACGAAACGGGATTCCGGTGGGCAGAATACGAGTACCCCTACCCGCTGCCCACCTTCGTACTCGGAGGGTTCGTGAAGTGTGTAATAGGTTTTGTGGTCCGTAACTGGCAAACACCCCACCGTTCTCTCGGTTTTCGACGGTGTGCGGTCTGGAAACGGTCGATTCCCTTCAAGCGTGCTCTCCCGTGGCGGATCGGACCGGACACGACAACTTACGTGCGTGGGGTGTGAACGATCCACACTGGGGAACCAGCGATGCCGACCGAACACTGCGCCATCTGCGGGTCCGCGACGTCCTTCGACGTCACCGTCCACGTCATGCTCAACCCCACATTCGCCGAGGGGGTCGACGACTACTACGTCTGCCGGGGGTGTCACGAGGACCACCTCGTCGACCTGTTCGCGTACCCCGACGAACCGGACCAGTGGGACGCCCCGACTGGGTAAGCAGATCCGGTCACCGAGTCCGTCTCGGGGGGCGTGAGGGCGGTTTCAGGAGCGACTCGCGACGGCGATGCGACGCCGTTATCCCCCTCGATTCCCTCCTCTCTACAACAATGATCGAGGGACTGGACGCCGACGTCGCCGGCGTCGAAGCCGCCACGGAACGCCGCGACGAGGTCGTCGCCGAAGTCACCGAACACGCCAGCCTGGTCGCCCGGGAACTCTCCATCCTCCAGGGGGGCGACTACGGGAGCGCCGAGTTCGACACCAGCCAGGGGACCTGGACGCTGAAGTACGAGGCCGGTACCGTCGACTACCTCCGGTTCGAGGACGGCGGCACGGAGACGTACGTCGTCTCCTCGAAGCAACAGCCCGAACCCGAAGCGCTCGCCGAGGCGATGGAAGACTACGGCGCGTTCGTCCGGGCCTTCG
>Ga0075105_1000138_pt1 | contig 45476 bp, 51 predicted proteins | sample AntDeeMetag02WF5_FD_69800 | JGI IMG/M metagenome (GOLD analysis project Ga0075105, IMG submission 69800) | Saline lake microbial communities from Deep Lake, Antarctica - Antarctic Deep Lake Metagenome 02WF5 | ecosystem: Environmental > Aquatic > Non-marine Saline and Alkaline > Saline | place... | reverse complement strand
ACGGCCGTCGAAACCCAGCGCGAGTTGCGCTGCCCGGAGTGCGACCAGGTCGTCGCCGTCCGGTAATCTAGTATTCGACGAGCGATTCGTCCGTGATCACCGAATCGACGAGACGCATCGGCGTCGCGTCGTAGGCGGGATTGTCGATCGTGAAATTGTCTGCCGGTTCCCGCATGACTTCCGCCGTCGAGCGGAACTCGTTCTCGAAGGCGAAGCCGCCCTCGATGAGCTTGGCCGCCGACCCGACGACGCTGACCGGGACGCCCTGATCGTTCGCCGTCGCGGCGATGGGGTAGGTGCCGACGCGGTTGTACAGCACGTCGTCGACGACGCAGTCCATCCCGACGAGGACGCGGTCGCACGCAGCCAGGTAGTGTCCGGCGGCGCTGTCGACGATGTGGTGTGTATCGACGGCGTCGATTTCGGCGAGTTTTCGAGTCATGCGACGCCCCAGGTAGCGGGGGCGGGCCTCAGTGACGTACACCTCGAACTCCGAGCCCTGTTCCGTCGCCAGGCGGATGGCACTCAGCACCGTCGAGGAGTAGTCGTGGGTGAGGAGGACGTCGTGGTCGGCGATCTGGTCGGCACAGCGCTTGGCGGCGCTGAGCTTCGCCGTCTCGACTTGCTCGACGATCTCTTCGATGGCGACGCGAGTCTCGCGCTGGGCGTCCTCGAGGCTGTCGGGGTCCGCATCTCGGACGCGCTCGACGATCTGACGCTGGGTCGTGTGAAGTGACGCGTGGGACGGGTTCGCCCGTCGGAGCGCGTGGCTGTTGCGTTCGAGCGAGCGCAGGTACTCCTCGACGGCAGGGAACTCCCTGTCGGTCAGCGACTGGAGGGCGCGGGCCGCCCGCACGGCGACGACCGAGGAGCTGTGGGTCTGCATCTCCTCGATCTGTTCGACCGTCTCGTCTATCATAACCCACTCTGTGCCCCGGATCGACAAGGGTTTTCCCCTGTCCCGGCCAGCCGAATCACCTATATTCGATGCCCGCACAACCACTGAGGGAATGGACGGATTCTGTCGCGACGACCGAGCGGTCACCGAGTCGATGGGGGTCGTCATCCTCGTCGGGATAACTATCGTCGTGACTGGACTGGTCGGCCTCAACGTCCTGATCGGTCCGAACGAAGACCCGAGCGGCCCTCACGCCAACTTCAGCTACGACCACGTCGAGGACAACGGCGCGCTCATCATCACCCACGTCGAGGGCGACGCGTTCCCCGCCGGCGACCTCGTCATCGAGGGGAACGGCGCCGAGGCGACCTGGGCCGAAGCCGGAAGTGTCGACGAGTCGGAGGAGGTCGGGCCGGGCGATATCGTACAGGTGAGCGAGGGCAGCAGCTACGGCGAGCCCGTGACCGAGCGGTCGACCGTCCGGATCTTCTACGTAGAGGGGGAGAACCGCACGCAACTGAGCGAGTGGGTCGGTCGCGATGCGGAGACGTCCGGATTCCGAGTTCAACCCTTGATGTTACAGACCGGGAACGTTCTGGCGACCCTGTCGCCGATACCGAGCGCGTCCGAGACGCGGACCACCTCGTCGACGTCCTTGTAGACGCCGGGCGCCTCCTCGGCCACTGTGGCGCCGGACTGGGCTTTCACGTAGATTTGCTGCTGGTCGCGCAGGTCGTCCTGGACGTCCTCGCCCCAGTACTCCTGTTTCGCCTGGGTGCGGCTCATCAGCCGCCCCGCGCCGTGGGCCGTCGACCCGAACGTCTCCTCGAGGCTCCGGTCACCGCCGCGGAGGACGTAGCTCCCCGCGCCCATGCTCCCGGGGATGATGATCGGCTGGCCGACGTCGCGATAGGCGGACGGCACTTCGGGATGGCCCGCCGGGAACGCGCGCGTCGCGCCCTTCCGGTGGACGAACAGGTCCGTCTCCTCCCCGTCGATGACGTGGGTCTCCCGCTTGGCGATGTTGTGGGCCACGTCGTACAGCAGGTCCATCTCCATCGCCTCCCAGTCCCGGTCGAAGACGTCCTCGAACACCTCGCGAGTCCGGTGCATGATCAGCTGGCGGTTCACCCAGGCGTAGTTGATGGCCGCACACATCGCCTCGTAGTAGTCCTCGGCGAGCTGGGAGCCGGCGGGCGCCGCTGCGAGTTCCCTGTCCGGAAGCTGATCCAGGAGCCCAGAGTGGGCCTGCTCGATCTTCCGGAGGTAGTCGGTACACACCTGGTGGCCCAGGCCGCGGGAGCCACAGTGGATGAGGACGACTATCTGGTCCTCGGTCAGGCCGAAGTCGGCGGCCACGTCGTCGCGGAAGACGTCGGTGACGCGCTGAACTTCGAGGAAGTGGTTGCCCGAGCCCAGCGACCCGATCTGGTTCTTCCCCCGGTTCCGCGCCTTCTCGGAGACCTTGTCGGGGTTCCCCTCGGGCCGGTACCCCTCGTCTTCGCAGTGTTCGAGGTCGTCCTGGACAGCGTAACCGGCTTCGAGCGCCCAGTCCATCCCGCGCGAGAGGATGGCTTCGACGTCGTCGATTGTCCCCTCGTGGACGCCGCCACCGCCGAGCCCCGAGGGGATGGCCTCGAACAGCGCGTCGACGAGTTCCTCCTCGTGGCCCCGGACGTCGTCGTAGGTCAGGTTCGTCCGCATCATTCGCACCCCGCAATTGATGTCGTAGCCGACTGCTCCGGGCGAGATACAGCCGTTTTCGGCGTCGATGCCCGCGACGCCGCCGACGGGAAACCCGTACCCCTGGTGGCCGTCGGGCATACAGAGCGCGTACTTCCGCACGCCGGGGAGGTGCGTCGAGTTGCGAAGCTGTTCGAGCGTCTTGTCCTCGCTTATCTCGTCGAGCAGCGACTCACTGGCGAGGATCCGGGCCGGGGCGTTCATCCCGCCGGTCTGGGGAATCTCCCAGACGAACTCGCGGACCTTCTCCAGCGTGACGTCGCCGGCCTCGTACGTGGTCATACCCGAACGTGGTCGCGGCAAAGTGAAATGTCGTCCGGTAGTCGGGCGGGTCAAGGGGCCGTCAACGAGCGACAAGTGTGCTCAGTCGTCGCCCGGAGCCGCCGTCGCCGCTGGCGCAGTCGGTCGCGCGAGCATTTGATCGAGCGAGAACGGCCCGGCGCCGAGCGTGAAGATGGCCGACGCCATGCCGAACAGCGTGACGTGGGCGAGCACCGGGTCGTCCGGCAGGCCGAACAGCGTCAGCGTGAACAGGACGAACGCCGTCGCGGCGCTCGCGCGGGTCAGCAGTCCCACGACGAGTGCCAGACCGACGACGATCTCCATCAGTCCCGCTCCGAGCACCCACATCCCCGGGTCGACGGGGACGACGGCCGTCAGGTCGTACTTCGTGACGACCTGGAGCGCGCGGTCGGATGAACCGAGCTTCTCGATTAGCCCCAGGTAGACGAACGCGACGCCCATCCCGACCCGGAGAATCGTCGGAACGAACCGGCGATACGGCGCCGTCACGTCGTCGAGCCACGCCTTCAGGTGGTGGACCGGGTCGACGCGGCCGTACAGCGTCGCGTCGCTGGCGGCGACGTCCTGGAGGATGTCGTCCGCGCTCGGTCGGCCGCCGCCCAGGACGAAGACTGCGAGGAAGCCCGGCAGGTACTCCAGAGCCAGCACCACGTCCGGGTTCGTCGCGAGCGCCCACAGATACAGCCCCAGACCGACGGCGGTGGCGAGACGCGTCGCCAGCCCGAAGAGGATGAAAAACCCGACGCCGATCAGCAGGAGACGCAACAGCGGGTTGGCCCCGGGGTCGAACGTCACCGTCGGTGCGAAGAGGTAGCCCTGGAACCCGGCGCCGACGAGCGGAAGTCCCAGACTCAACCGGAGCATCCACGGGACGAGGTCGTAGTACGTCCCGAGCGTCTCCCGGAGGATCTGGATGTCGGGGACAGTCGGTCGGTATCGGAGGTACGCCGCGAGCGCGGCGACGCCGACCAGCGAAGCGACGGCCACCATCGCGGCGTTAACCGGGTCGGAGAGGACGTCCGACGCGAACGAGAACGCGTCGCGCGTCTGCCCGACCGGATCGGTCACGTAGTCGACGTGGGCCGCCGCTGTCGGGACGAACCCGCACGTAAAGAGTCCAACGACGCCGGCCGCGAACGACGAGCGAGTACCCATGTACCCGCGTTACCGGCCGTCGAATTTACGCTATTCGACTTTCGAATCGGTGACGTTTCCGTCGCTGTCGAACTGAAACTCCCGGTCGGGTTCCAACGGCAGACACCCGCTGGTCGTCTCCCGTGCCCGGCCTCGCTCGGCTGGACGCCGGTGGAATTATAGTCTCCAGCCGGTTAGAAGGGTATAGTGAGCGTCAACGTCGAATCAAGGGTCGTCGACCGCGGCGACGACGGGTTCGTGGACGCGGCCTGGCAGCTCAAGGAACGGATCCGCCAGGAAGACGGCGTCCTTCGCCAGCGCCGCGGCTTCTTCCGCGACGCCTACCGCCGCTCGCGGGTCTACGTCTACGTCGACCGCACGACCAACACGCTCGTCGGATTCGCCGCGGTCCGCTCCGACGGCTACGTGCTCTTCCTCGCCGTCGACGAAGGCTATCGCGGCCACGGCTTCGGGAAGCGACTCATCGCCCGCGTCTCCGAAGATTTCGGGAGTGTCACCTGCCACGCCCGGACGACCAACGACGGCGCTATCGCGTTCTACGAACACCTCGGGTTCGACGTCCGTCGTCGCATCGACAACTACTACGAGGACGGCGGCGACGCGTTCTATCTCTCGCTCGGCGACGACTCCATCCGCGCGAAACTGTCGAAACTACTCGGCAGCTGATCCCGGAGGCCACACCGGCTCGTAACTGCTCGACAAGCGCTACCTATTCATTTAGGCACATTTACTAACCAGCTACGCCCCAATCGTGAAAACGGGTCGACATCTGGCAACGCCGTCAGGCCCACCCACGAGCCCTTGGGTGCCCTAGCAGCCACCAAGGTCGTCGCGTCGACTCACACTGGCCGCCGATGGTCGAGCAGAAACGGGCGCGAGACCGTCCGTCTGGCAGCGAGACAGTCACATACCGGTCGAACGGTTCAGGGGGTCACTCCCGCCTTTTCCCGCGGGACCACGCCACGTTCGGGCCGCCCAGCCCGAACTGAGCGCGGCGGATCCACACCTACTTTCGGTATCACTCACCGCCCACACCGTTTCCCACAGCCCCGTCCGCCGCGATATTGAACTGGTTCCCAGCGAGGCCGATTGCTCACGGGTCTCTGCATTCCCCGTTCGCATTCAGAAGGTTCCTCACTCCGTTCGGGACCGCCCTGCTCACGGGTCACTGCGTTCCCTCCCGCTCGCTTTCTCGAGGTGTTCACTTCGTTCACATCTCTTTATCCACAACTCCTATGACCACCTCCCCCAATCATCTATCCCATGGAAGAGCGGACCCGTCTGTACCTCCGGGGGCGGTTCAGCGACCACTACCGGCGGGCAGATATCACGCTTCCGCCGGACGCCGACGCCCGGGAGTGGGGATTCATCCCGTGGACCGAAGGTCCCGGTGAGACGATGGTCCGCCACCGCTCGCTGCTCGACCTGGGCGAAATCAGCGATTTCCTCGAACGCAAGCGGCCTAGGCACGTCTACTTCTCGGCCGGACGGTACGAGGACCCCAGCGCGCCCTCGATGGACGAGAAGACCTGGCTGTCCTCGGACCTGGTGTTCGACCTCGACGCAGACCACCTGCCGGCGGTCGAACTCGGCGAGGACAGTTACGCGGAGATGCTCGCCAAGTGCAAGGACGCCCTGCTCTGTCTGCTGGACTTCTTGGAGAACGACTTCGGGTTCGACGACCTCACCGTGGTCTTCTCCGGCGGGCGCGGCTACCACGTCCACGTCCGCGACGAGGGTATCCAGCAGCTTTCGCGCGATTCCCGCCGTGAAATCGTCGACTACGTCCGAGCCGTCGGCCTCGAACCGGACGGCATCCAGACGAAGGAAATTCGTCCCGGCAACACGGCGTCATCGCGCGTCCTCCAGACGGAGGGCGGGTGGGGCCAGCGCGTCCACGACAGCCTCCTCGCGTTCGTCGGCGAACTCGAGGCGATGGACGAGGAGGCGGCCCTCGAGGAGCTACAGAAACTCGACGGGATCGGTGAGGGGCGGGCAGAGACAGTCTACGGTGCCATCCAGGCCAACCGTGGAGCCATCGAGAGCGGCAACCTCGAAGCGGGCGGCGTCGGCATCCGCACCCTCGTCGAGACGTTGCTGGACCAGGTCGTCGAGGAAGACATCGCCCCCATCGACGAACCAGTCACCACCGACACGAACCGGCTCATCAGGCTCCCCGGGAGTCTCCACGGCGGCAGCGGCCTCGCCGTCCAGCGGATCGACCGCGACGCCATCGAGGAGTTCGATCCGCTCGTCGACACCGTCCCGGAGACGTTCACTGGCCACGAAATCGCCGTCGAGATCGACGACGACGTCGAGGTCGAACTCGGTGGGGATACCTTTACATTCCAGGCAGGTGCACGATCTGTACCAGAGCACGTGGGCATCTTCCTGATGGCCCGCGGGCAGGCAGAGAAGGGTCCAGAATGAACTTAGACGAACTGCAATCGGTACAGTCCAGGGAGCGACAGACCGACAGCCTCCAGCAACTTCGGGAGTCGTTCTACGAGGACGCGGGCGAGTACATCCAGCAGTTGCGTGAGGAACGCGACCAGGCGGCCGGCCGCGCCGCGGACCCGTTCGACTCCCCCGAGGTGAACCGGCTGAGCGACGACATCAAGACCGCCGAACAGACCGTCGAAGCGCTGTACGAGCGCCGCGTCGGGAAGGTCGTCAAAATGGCGTCGCTCGCCGCCGCCGACATGCCGACGGAGGAAGAGGGGCTCACTCGCGAGGAACGCGACCTCTTCGACACGCTCCTCAACGCCATCGAAGAGAACCGCGACCACGTTCTCGACGTCCTCGCGGGCGAGGCGTCCCCGGGCGCGGTCAACACCCCCGCCGAAGCGCCGCAGACGGGCCGCGGACAGAACGAGTCGGCTGCCACTGACTCCGCGAGCGACACGGCGGCGGACCCGACGACGGACGGCGAATCGGCCGGCGTCGGCGCCGCGGACGTCATGGGGAGCCCTGACGGCGACGGGCCCGCGGACGTCCCGCCGGACGTCCCACCTGAAACGCCCCCGGAACACGAGTCAGCGTCGGGAGACCAAGCGGCGTCCCCCGCGTCGACGGAGGGCCAGAGCGATGAAGAGGGCGGGAGCGAGACGGACGTCGACAGGCGTACCGTCCGCATCACGGACGACGTCGGCGCCATCTTCGGCGTCGACGAGCGCGAGTACGACCTCTCGACGGACGACGTCGTCACGCTGCCGGCGGCCAACGCCGACCCACTCGTCGAGCGCGACGCGGCCGAACCGCTCGAATAGCGCAGACTCGCCGAGCGAACCGGTTTTTACCTCCGTTGAAATCCACTTCTTCAGACGTGTTTGCGTCTGGAACAACCGTTAGGTGGATGTGCGAATTGAACGGGTGATTCTTTCGAGGAGTCTCTGGAAAGAGTACAATCAACAACAACAACCAGAAAGCCCTCGGCGGGCTCGACTCGCGCGGCTCGTTGCGCTCCTCACTTCGTTGTCGTTCGAAAGACGCGAAGCGTCTTTCGTGATGACGAGAGAGCTTCGCTCTCTCGAACCACGGTGCTTACTTCGCCGTGCTTCGTCCACCCCGCCTCGCCCTTTCAGTCCTCCAGGTCATCGCCGCAACCCTGCCCTTCCCCTGGTCGGCCGACGAGACGGCCTCCCGGCCGGGCGGATGCGGAGCGATCAGGACGCGTGATTCGCGCCGGACGGCGCGAATTCGGGGAGGAGTGGGGAGTCAAGCGCGAGCGCCTCCGTGGCGCGAGCTATGCAGTGTGGATCCTGGAGGACTGAAAGGGCGAGGACCGGTGGTGCGTTCTGCGCGGCCCCTATCCGAGCGACGGAGGAGCGAGGATATGTCGAACAGAACGCGCGAGCGGTCCGAGGGCTTTCGAGGTGTTGCCGTGATCGATCGACTTCCTGTATACCGCTTTTGCTACATCTCTCACCTGTACTGACCGGTACCGGGACGGAATATGTCTCCCGCGGAAGTTTTCAACAGAGCTCCGTTTTTCGTTTCTCGCGAGGACTACCGTCCAGGGTCAGGTCTCGAACCCAGTTCGAGCGTGACGGTCCGGCGGTCCCCGTCGCGGACGACCGCCACGTCGAGCGCGTCGCCCGGACTGGTTTCGAGCGCGAGATAGGTCGAGAGCGTCTGTCGAGTCGGAATTCTCGTCCCGTCCATTCCGACGACGACGTCACCCCCGACGGGCATCTGGACGCCGTTGACCCGTTCCGTCCCCGTGCTGCCCCGGAGCACGTCATCGGCGGGGGTCCCGTCGAGTACCTGATCGATGTAGACGCCCTCGGAGACGGCCAGCTGGTTGGCCTCGACGAGGGTCGGCGTCACCGGCGTCAGCGTGACGCCCAGGTAGGAGTGCTCGTAATTCCCGCTCTCGATCAGTGCCGGAACGACCCGGTGGACGAGTGCGGCGGAGATAGCGAACCCGATGTTGTCCCCGCCGCCGGAGTTGACGACGCCGACGACGTCGCCGTCCAGCGTGACGAGCGGGCCGCCGCTGTTGCCGGGGTTGACGGCGGCGTCGGTCTGGATGGCGTCCGCGATGGAGAACCCGTTCGCCGCGGGGAGCGTCCGGTCGACGCCGCTGACGATGCCCGCCGAGACGGACCCCGAGTAGCCGAAGGGGTTCCCGATTGCGACCACTTCCGTGCCGACGGATGGGTCCGCGTCGACGAGTGAGAGCGGGGTCGCCTCGTCCGGACGGTTTGGAGTCTCCAGGACCGCCAGATCGCTGTAGACGTCGGTGGCGACGACGGACGCCGAGCGCCAGCCCGTGTCTTCGAATCGCAGGTAGACGTCGTCGCTGTCCGCGACCACGTGTTCGTTCGTCACGAGGTGGGTCTCGTCGTACGCGAACGCGCTCCCCTGTGCGGACTGCCCGTTAGTGGTGTAGACGGCGACGCTGGCGATGGACGGGGAGACGGCCTCGTAGACGTCGGCGTATCGGCCCTGTGGCGGGGCACCGGAGTCATCGACCTGCGATTGTCCGGCGGTTGCGGTGGATTCGTTCGGCGACTGGCCCGGAGTACTTCGGTCGCCGGTCGACCCGATAGAGTTGCAACCGGCGAGGATAGCGGTGGCTCCGGTTGCCACCGATCCGAGAAATGCCCGGCGTGACTGGGGAGGTTTCACAGCCGCTGTTTTCGGCGCGAACCGAATAAACCCGTCCCGTCCCGTCCCATCCCGTCCCGTCCCGTCTCGGGGGCAAAGTACACGGTGGTCCTTCACAAACGGAGTCCCATGGCGAATCGAGACGACCTGCAGGGAGAACGGCGGGGCGTCCCCGCCCCGGATTTCGTCGTTCCCGGGATTCGGTGTGCGCTGGAGATGATCATCGTCGGCAGCATCGTCGGACTGATCGGACTGCCGGCGTCGAGCGCGCTCCACCTCGGCGTCGTGTTGATAGCGATGACGGTGTCGATGGTCGTCGTGCTGTTCTGGGCGCTCAATCGGCACATGGCCGAGTGGATACGCCGGGCGCGGGGCAAACCGACGCTGACCGACGGCGGGAGCACTGGACGGTTCTAATCTGCGGAAATCGGCACGTCGTCTCCAACGGTTAAGTGCCAGCCACGAGTAGTCACCGACGACTCATGGAACTTACCTGGCACGGACATTCGACGTGGCACGTACAGGTCGACGGAACGTCGCTGCTCATCGACCCGTTCTTCGACAACCCCAAGACAGACCTGAGCGCCGACGACGTCGACGCGCCGGACTACGTCCTGCTCACGCACGGGCACGCCGACCACATCGGCGACGTCGGTTCCTTCCCCGACGCGACGGTCGCGGCGACGCCGGAACTAGCGGCGTACGTAGCGGACGAATACGGCGTCTCGGACACTGTCGGCTTCAACCTCGGCGGGACGGTCGAACTCGGTGACGCCTTCGTGACGATGCACCGGGCCGACCACACGAACGGGCTCGGGACCACGTACGAGCAGGGCTCGGGCGGCATGCCAGCCGGATTTATCGTCAGCGACACGAAGCCGACGCAGGTGAGCGACGCGGAGTCGACGACGTTCTACCACGCCGGTGACACGGGACTGATGACGGAGATGCGCGACGTCATCGGGCCGTTCCTCGAACCCGACGCCGCGGCGGTCCCCATCGGCGACCACTTCACGATGGGCCCGATGCAAGCGGCTGTCGCCGTCGACTGGCTCGACGTCGACCACGCGTTTCCCCAGCACTACGACTCGTTCCCGCCCATCGAGCTGGACCCGCAGGACTTCGTCCGCGAGGTGAAAGGCACCGGCAGCGACGCCGAGGTCCACGTTCTCGACGGCGACGAGACGTTCGAACTGTAAGGCGGCGACCACCGAACCGGTCGAATTCTCCCGAACTGGCCGCGGCGTTTCGTTTCAGCGGAATCGAGACGAAGGCAACAGTAGCCACTATATGGTGATAAACGGACGTATACTGGGAGAACAGTAGATCATGAGCTATCTTCTGCGGAACCCGACCACCGTTCTCGCCGTCACTCCCGTCGAGTCGGACGCCCAACGGCTCCGTGAACTCGTCCTCGACGGGGAGGCCTCGGAGCTGCACGGCGTGGGGTCGGTGACTGCGGCCGAGGACGTCCTCGACGATGACAGCGACGTTGGGTGCGTACTGGTGACAGACGGCTGGTCGGACGCGGTGCTGCCCGACGTGTGCGCCCGGTTGGCCGACGTCGCTGACCTGATCCCGGTCGTCGCCTACGTGAGCGACGGGAACGAACGACTCGCACACGAGACTGTCCGTGCGGGCGCCCTCGACTACGTCCCGGCGTCCGTCGCGGAGTCCGCGCTCCGAGAGAGCGTCGACGACGCGATAGCGACGTTCGCGGAGCGGCGCGACCGGGCCGCGGACAGCAGTATCCTCACGGCGATGCTACGAAGCCTCTCTGTGCCGATGTACGCCAAGGACCGAGAGGGGCGGTATCTCCGCGCCTCTTACATGCCCGGCGAGATGCACCCTGAGGACGCCATCGGCAAGACCGACCTCGAAGTCCACGCGGAACACGGCGAGGACGCCGAGCGGTCCTACGAGGACGACCTGCGCGTCGTCGAGGACGAGGCGGCGATCCACAAGCGAGACGAGGTGTATCACACCCCCGACGGGGAGTACTGGTCGCGCACGACGAAGATCCCCTGGTACGACGAACAGGGGTCGGTGCAGGGACTCGTCGGCATCTCGCACGACGTCACGGGCGACGTCAAGGCGCGGGAGCAACTGGCCGAACACCAGTCCCAGTTCGAACAGTTCACGAGCCACGTTTCGCACGAACTCCGGGGTCCGCTCCAGGTCGCGGCCGGTGCGCTCGACCTCGCGAGAGAAACGGGCGACCCGGAAGGCTTCGAAACGGCCGAGCGCGCGCTCGACCGCATCGACGACATCATCGAAGACGTCACCGCGATGGCGGAGGGCGGTGCACGCGAACACGTCTGGCCCGAAAACGCGCAGCGGCCGAAGATCGACGAGCAGACCAACCTGCAGGACGTGATCGAGGACATCTGGTCGGTGGTACCGACCGAGGGCGCCGTCCTGGACGTCGAGTTGCCGTCCGACGCCTGGATCAACACCGCACGGACGAGCGTGCGGCCGATCTTCGAGAACCTGTTCAAGAACGCCGTCGTCCACGCCGGCCCGGCCGTGCGGGTCCGCGTCGGACTCACGAACGACGGGTTCTACGTCGAAGACGACGGCCCCGGCGTCCCCGCGGACCGGCGCGAGCGGATCTTCGAGGAGGGATACACGACCGCGCCGGAGGGCAACGGGACCGGCCTCAGCATCGTCGCGACGATGGCCGACCAGCATCGGTGGACCGTCGACGTCACGGACGGGTCCGACGGCGGAGCCCGCTTCGAGGTCGGTAACTGCCTCGTCGTCCCCGAAGCGACCGACCATCGCGTAGCGGTTTCCACGGTGTCGCTCCGGGAGGGTGATACACGCCACGTGGGAAGCAACGACGGCGACTGTGCGGTCGTCATCGAGGACGGCGACCGATGGCGGGTCAGGGGCAGCGGTGCGGACGTCTGGCGTCAGACCAACGAATTCTGCTTCGTCCACGTCCCCGGTGAGGACCCCGTCCGGATAGAGGGTCGCGTGTCGGAACTCGAACGGCTGACGGAGTTCACGAAGGGCGGATTCATGGTCCGGGGTTCGACCGAAGAGAACGCCGCCTACGGATACATCGGTGCGACGCCCGACCACGGTACCGAGGTCCTCTGGCGCCACGAGACCGGCGAACACGGCGTGAGCCAGCAGCTCGAAGAGGGGCCGATCGCCGGCAAGTGGTATCGCCTCGAACGCGTCGGCGACGTCGTGACCTCGTACCTCTCGACGGACGGGGAGAACTGGCAGGTGGTCGACCGGCGGACCGTAGACCTGGGCGACCGGCCCGAAGTCGGACTCGTCGTTTGCAGCCACGTGCCCGGTCGAAACTGCGAAGTGGAGTTCGAAAGCGTGTCCATCGAACGCTTGGAAGCGGAGTGACGGGCCGAGTCCCGTCCGAACCGACCGCGGGTCAGGACGGGTCGTCGTGGCGGACCGAGACGCCGGTCGTCTCCTCCAGATGTTTGACGACGGCGGCCATGTCCTCGCCGCCGTGGCCGCGGCCCCGGGCCGCGCTGAACAGTTCCCGGGCGGCGGCGGTGACGCTCATCGGCACGCCGTCCTCGCCGGCGGCGTCCAGCGCCAGGTTCAGGTCCTTGAACTGGTAGTCGACGGGGAACCTGGGCTCGAAGTCGCCCTCGGCTATCTGCTCGCCTTTGGCCGAGAACAGCGGGGAGTCGAGCGCGCCGTTCTCGACGACGGTGCGCATGTCCTCGACGGAGAGGTCCCGGTTGGCGCCGAAGGTCAGCGCCTCGGCGAAGGCGCTCATCGCGTCGCCCAGCAGAAGGTTGACGAACAGCTTCATGTTCGTCCCCTGGCCGACGTCGCCGCAGTAGACGACCGGATCGCACATCGCTTCGAGGACCGGTCGAACCGAGTCGACGTCCGTCTCGTCGCCGCTCGCCAGTCCGACGAGCGTCCCCTCCTCCGCCGGTCCAACGGTCCCGGAGACGGGGCAATCGACGAACCGGCCACCGTGACTCCTGACCGCGTCGGCCGCGGCCATCGTCTCGTCGTGACCGATAGTGCTCATCTGGACCACAGTCGTCTCCTCGTCGACGCCGGCGAGGATACCGAGATCGCGGTCGAGTACCTCCGCGACCGCGTCGCCGTCAGAGACCACGAGGCAGACCACATCGACGCGTTCGGTGAGGTGTTTGGGCGAGTCGGCGACGCTGACGCCCGCTTCGGCGAACGGGCGCTCGCGCTCGGTGGTCCGGTTGTACACGGTCAGGTCGAACCCGGCGTCGTCCAGGTTCCACGCCATCGGCGCGCCCATCGCTCCGAGTCCGACGAATCCGACTGCTGTCATGGTGCCAGGTATGTACGGGCGTGACTTGAATGTCCGCCCAGCGGCGGCCTGACTGCCGAGTTCTCGACGAATGAGTGCCCGGTCGCGCCGGGTCGGGTCGCACCAGGTCAGTTACCGCGGACGCGCGGCCGTCAGACGAACGGCACGAGGGAGAGAATCACAGCCGCGACGGCCTCGACGAGCCGTTCCCAGAGGGAGACGCCGGTCAGGGTCGCCTGGAGGGTGTCGATGCCGAAGAACGAGAACAGGGCTGCACCGGCGTAGTGGGCCTTCCGGAGGTCGAAGCGAGTGGCGAACCGGTGGAAGAAGTACGCGTTGACCAGCGTCACAGGCACTATCGCGGCCATCTCGCCGACCCAGATGGCCGAGGAGTGGGCGTACTGGGCAGCGAGGCCGATGGTCACCAGCTGGGTCTTGTCCCCGAACTCGCCGAAGGCCATCATCGCGAAGATGGGGACGAACCCACCGAGGACGTTCGGGACGTCCCAGCCCAGGAGGGGGACCTGAACGTCGAGTTCGCCGTCGCTCCCGACGACAGCGCCGCCGTCGGTCTGGAACGACGGCTCGCTCGACCCCGGCGCGGACCGGTACAGGAGGACGGCGAACAGACAGAACAGGAGGCCGGTGAACAGGTCGAGAACGAACGGCGACAGCGCCGTCTGGATCCGATTCCCAAACACGACCTCCAGAGCGGTCCAGCCGGCGAAGGCGCTGGCGGCGGCGCTGACCACGAGGAGGGGATGGTACCGCGTCGACAGCGCCGCGACGATGAACTGGACCTTCTCGCCGGGTAACACCAGCAACTGGGTGACGAACGCGATTGTCGCGACCTCCAGCCAGCCAGTCACGCCGACCGACCCCTCCGCTCGTCACTGACGGACGTCCGGGTGGGAACCATCATCCGACTATAGATCGAATTAGGGATCTCTAAACAAATAATCCTGTTCCCCGAATCCGTCGGTCTGGCGGACGCATGGCCGTCATATCCGCGTCGTATCTGACAACGTTTAGGGGGAAGGGGGCCATTTTCCCGGACGCAATGACAGACATCGAAGTCACCAGCACGTGCGAGGAGGGCTACACCGCCAACAACGTCATCGACGACGAGTGGGAACTCACCGTCGACGCCCTCGAAGAGGACGGTCCGTCCGCCCAGCAGGTACTCGTCGCGGACTACGCGTCCTGCTACCTCCCGGCGCTCCGCGTCGCCGCGGACCAGACCGGCTACGACGACATCGGCGAAATCGAGATAGACGTCGAGGCCGACCTGGACGAGGACGACGACGTCTCCGCCATCCGGTTCGACCTCCGCGTCGAGGCGGACCTGGGCGACGACGAGCAGGAAGTCGTCGAACTGGGCGAGGAGATCTGCCACGTCCACGACGCGCTGCGCGAGGAACTCCACGCCGACATCTCGATCGAGAGCGGCGTCTAGGCCGGTTCGACGCACCGTCTTTTTCACCGTTCACGTCAACTGAGCGTCGCGTTTTCGGGAAACGCTGATAGGCCCGCCAGGCCAAGGTCCGACCATGTCAAACGACTGGACCGGCATGATCGCCGGCGAGCGGATGCAACTCGACCAGGAGTTCGGGGACCGCATCGAGGCGTCGTCGTTCAATCGCCAGCAGTGGGGCCTCGTGATGACGGCGCTCGACTTCGAGATAGCGGACCCGGAGACGCCCGACGAGGCCAGGCTGGTCCCCGACACGTCCAGCGTGCCGACGATCATTCCGGAACTGGACAACCTCGAACAGCCAGGAACAATGGGCGGCGGCTCTCAGTCGTCGGACTCGGGCGGTGGGCTGATGGACTCGGTGAAAGGCGCGCTCGGCCTTGGCGGCGGCGGCGGTGGCAGCGACCAGAAGCGCCTCGACGAGGCCACCGACCTGGCGACCGACTACTGCGACCGACTCCAGGAGCGCCTGGAATCGAGCGGCCGCTGGGCGAGCGTCTGCAAGCGCGCGCAGGGCTAGCGCTCTGTGGCGGCCGACAGCGGGACGCTCCCTCGACGGCAGCGAAGCGCTCTAATGGAGCCCGCGAGATGGAAGGGATATGACTACGTTCGACGAGGCGACGGCCAGCGCGGTCGCCGACGCGGTCGATCAGTTCCCCGCCAAGCTATCGGGCGGTCGCGTCGTGTTCGGCTTCGACGGCTTCGTCGATCAGGTCCGCGAGGTGGTCGCGGACCGGCGGGACCCCGAGACGCACGACCGACTCGACGAACTTGCGGGGTTCAGCGAGCGCGTCGCCGCCTCGGTCGAAGCCGACAGCTCCCTCTCCTTCGAGTGGATCCAGCGCGGGACGCGGACCGGCGGCCACACCTGCCACCTCGGCCGCGCATTCGGCAAGTGGGGGTTCGATCCCGTTCTCGTCGGGATGTACGGCGACCCCTTGCTGGATCCCTTCGACCGCGAGTTCGCCGACTACGAGCTCCACACCCTCGGTGAGCCCGGATACACCGACGCCGTCGAGTTCGACGACGGAAAGTTGCTGCTCATCGAGAACGGCGACTCGATGGAACTGGACTGGGACCGCCTCTGCGACCGCGTCGGTCGCGAGACGCTGGCGACCCGGCTCGACGGCGCTCGACTCTTCGGGGCCGGATACTGGGCCGAGACCCCGAACCTGCCCGACCTGCTGTCGGGGCTCCGAGACCTCTGGCCGGAACTGACGGACCCGCCCGAGACGGTCGTCGTCGACCCCGGCGACGTCAGGAAACTCGACCCCGGTCGGCTCCGAGCCGGCCGCGAGGCCCTCGGCGAACTGGACGACGTCGCCCGGGTCGTCCTCACCGCGAACCGCGCCGAAACCGACGTTCTCGCGGACACGTACGGCGAGAGAGTGGGGTCTGATCGGGACGCCACGGGTGACGCGGAAGTCGTCTTCGACGCCCTCGACGCCTCGCTGGTCGTCTGCCACGGACTGGAAGAATCTGTCGTCGTCAGCGAGACCGGAACGCACCGGGTGTCAGTCCCAGTCGTCGACGATCCGGAACTGACCACAAGTTCGGGCGACCACTTCAACGCAGGTCTGGCGCTCGCCCTCGTCGAAGGGATGGAACCCGCCACCGCCGCGGCCGTCGGGAACGCCGTCGCGGGCTGCTTCGTTCGGACCGGCGTGGCGCCGTCGCTGGCAGACGTGCGATCCTTTCTCGAAGAATACGAGGCGAAGTTCTAATCCTCGAAGCGGTCTAGTACCAGCGGAGTTCGACGAGTTCCCTGCGTGAGGCGACATCCCCGAAGGCCGGCACGCTCGTTCCCGACCGTTCGACCACCGCCGACGCGACGGCGATACCGTTCCGCAGGGCGGTCTCCGTCGATTCTCCATCGTCGATAGCGGCCAGATAACCGGCGGCCAGTGCGTCGCCAGCCCCGACGGTGTCGACGACGTCCACGTCCAGAGCGTCGGCGACGAGCACGCCGTCGGCGCCGCAGAGGAGTGCGCCCTCGGCCCCGAGCGAGGCCAGGACCCGCTCGAATCCCCGGCGTCGGAGTTCGCGGGCGGCGTCGATACAGCCCTCGAGGGTCGAGACGTCCACCTCGGTCGCTTCGCCGAGTTCCGCCCGATTCGGCGTGCAGAGGTCGTACTCGCCATCGACGGCGGCGAGCAGGTCGCCGTAGACGTCGACGGACGTCTCCCAGGTGCCCGCTGTCGTCACGGCGTCGATAGCGTCGGCACCGAGTCCGGGCGGCAGGCTCCCGGCGACGTGGACCCGTTCCGGGTCGTGGTCGTCGAGGATGGTGAGGAGGTCATCGACTGCTGACTCTGGAACCCGTGGCCCGTCCTGATTGAGCTTGTACGCCCCGTCGGCGGCGAGGGCGGTCGTGTTGAGACGGGTCGGTTCATCCAGGTCGACGAAATCGGACGCGATTCCGTCGGTTGCCAGCGCCTCGGCGACGAACTTCCCCGTAAAGTCGCCCAGAAGGCCGGTCGCGACCGTCTCGGTGTCCAGCGCGTCGAGGTACTGCGAGACGTTGATCCCCTTGCCGCCGGGGTCGTACCGGGCCTCGCTGGCTCGGCTGACAGTCCCCGGGGACAGTTCGCCGTCGAAGTGAAGCGTCTGGTCGACGGCCGGGTTGTAGGTGACGGTCAGAATCACGGTCGTCCCTCCGTAGAACGCGAGGTACGCATCGCGCTGGCGTACGGCCGGCCGGGATAAACGGTTTGCTGTCGCGTCGAGCGTCAGGTCCGAGAGAAGGCGTGGTCCCGGCGTCAGAGCCGGTCGAGAACGGCGTCGGTGACCTCGTCTGTGCTCGCGTCTCCGCCGAGATCGGGCGTTCGCGGCCCCTCGTCGAGGACGTTTTCGACGGCATCGCGGACCCGGTCGCCCTCCGCTTCGTAGTCGAGGTGGTCGAGCAACATCGCGGCCGAGAGGATCATCGCCGACGGGTTGGCGACGCCCTGGCCAGCGATGTCCGGGGCACTGCCGTGGACCGGTTCGAACAGCGCGTTCTCCTCGCCGACGTTGGCGCTGGGCAGCAGGCCAAGGCCGCCGACGAGGCCGGCAGCGAGGTCCGAGAGCATGTCACCGGCGAGGTTCGGGCAAATGACGACGCCGTAGTCCTCGGGGTGCATGACGAGGTGCATCGCGAGCGCGTCCATCAGCGCGGTGTCGTAGTCGGCGTCGCGTTCCGCCGCGACCGCTTCGGCCGTCTCCAGGAACAGCCCGTCCGTCTCGCGCATGACGTTGGCCTTGTGGGCAATGGTGACGTCGTCGACGCCGTTCTGTCGGGCGTAGTCGAAGCCGAACTCGGCGATGTCGCGGGAGGCGTCCTCGGTGACGACGCGGGTGAGCGTCCGGACGCCCTCGGTTATCTCGTCCTCGATACCCGAGTAGACGCCCTCGGTGTTCTCGCGAACGAAGACGAGGTCGGTGTCGGGCTGGACGGCGTCGAGACCGGGATAGGAGACCGCTGGTCGGACGTTGGCGAACGAACCGACGACCTCCCGGAGCGGGAGGATGACGTCGGCGGCGGTCTCGCCGGCCGCGCCGAACAGCGTCGCATCGGCGTCGGCCGCCATCTCGCGCGTCTCCTGGGGCAGCGCCTCGCCCGTCTCGGCCTTCACCGCGTCGCCGGCGTCGCCCTCGACGAAGTCGAAGTCCACGTTCAGTGCCTCCAGCACCTCGACGGCGGCGGGCGTCACTTCCTGTCCGATGCCGTCGCCGGGGATCACGGCGATCTCGTGAGTCATGCCCGACAGTCCACCGGGACGCGAAAAGAGGGTATCGATGTGGAAGCCCGTCGGCCGGCCGTCCGGGAAGTTACCGTCAACTAGTCGTCGCTGACACCTCAGTTACGTTCGGTTAGGGTCGGAATCCCACCAGATATGGCATCTATCCCCAGTTCCCGTTCGCAGGCCAGACGATTTATAATTGCGCAGACACAACAGGCACCGATGACAGTCGAGCGGAGCGAGCAACGGCGGCTCACGAACGCCGAGCGGTATCGGCTCAGAGCCCTCCGCCGGGCCGGCTCGCTGGCAGACCTCGTCCCGCTCACGGGTGTCGATTCCGAACACGCCGCGTACTTCGCTGCCAAGCGAACCTGGAACGAACTCCGCACGAAAGAACTGGCCGCGCGCGGAGGCGGTGGCAACGGGCTCCCGGGCAACGTCGTCGTTGTCGACGACAGCGAGTTCCACGTCCACGGCATCACGCACGCGGACACCGCCGCCGAGCGACGATTCCTCCGGGCCCACGTCGCCCGCCTGGTCGGAGACGGCGCAGCGGTGTACTGCGAGCAGGGCATTCGCTCGATGTACTTCGCGGCGTTCGACGCGGTGTGTGAAATGGACGACTACCGCTGGGCGATGGCCGAGTGCGAGGCCCTCGACGAGGGCAAGCGCGTCACCGACGTGCTCACGCCGGGGTTCGATAGCCTCTCTGAAGACGTGGACTCGCTCACGGACCGGGTCCGCGACGGCGTCTTCTCGCTCATCGAATCCGAGGCGGCGGTCGAACAGAACGCCTTCCGCCGCGCGCTCGGCGACGTCGCGTCGTCGCTCCTGACGGACAAGGAATCGATGGCCACCGGCGAGGACTTCGAGTCGTTCCGGAAGCGGCGACTCGCAGCAGCGAACCCCACGTACCTCCCCGACCTGCAGCGGTACTACGAGCGACGATTCCTCCCACAGCCGGTCGAACGCGAGTGGTTGCGCCGTCACGACCCCGAACTCGAACTCGTCACCCACGCGCGAAACGAGCGGATGGCCGACTACGTGCTGTACCAGGGGGACGGAACGAGCGAGATTCACCTGATCGTCGGCGCCGCTCACCAGCCGGGGGTCACGTACTACCTCGAACAGCACCGTGAGGGGAACCGAGACCTGTCCGGATTCGAGCCGATTCCGTAGCTGCGAATTGCGACGGCCTGCAAAACGAATTTCAGTGAATGACAGCGAGTGACTGCGATCAGGAGTCGACGTAGGGCAGCGACGCGGCCGTCTCGTCGATGGCGTTCCGATTGGCCTTCATCAACGCCGTCGTGTCCCAGATGCCCTCGACGAGAGCCTGGCGCTGGGCGTCGTCGACCGAAACACTGGCCGATTCGTCGCCGTAACGGACCGTCTCCGCCGCGACGTCGACTTCGAGTTTCCCGTCCGGGTTGTCGTCGACCCACTGCTGGAGTTCGTTGATCGTCTCGTGGTCGGCGGTGACGGTCGGAATGCCGAGCGCGAGGCAGTTGCCCGCGAAGATCTCGGCGAATGACTCGCCGATGATCGCGTCGATGCCCCAGCGCATCAGGGCCTGAGGCGCGTGCTCGCGTGAGGAGCCACAGCCGAAGTTCGCGTTGACGACCATGACGTTGGCGTCCTGAAACCGCTCCTCGTTGAACGTGTGCGCTTTCTCCTGGTCGTCGTCGTCGAATCGCAGGTCGAAGAAGGCGAACTCGCCCAGGCCGTCGAATGTGACGACCTTCATGAACCGCGCGGGGATGATCTGGTCCGTGTCGATATCGTTCCCACGGATGGGGACGCCGGACCCCTCGACGTAGTCGACCTCCGGAATCTCCTCGGTGGGGTCGCTCATCGGGCGGTCACCTCCGCTTCCTCCAGGTCGCGCACGTCAGAGACCTCGCCGGTGATGGCCGCGGCGGCGACCATCCGCGGGTTCATCAGGACGGTGCGGCCGTCCTTGCTCCCCTGGCGGCCGACGAAGTTGCGGTTCGACGAGGAGGCACACGCCTCGTCGCCCTCCAGCTGGTCCTCGTTCATGCCGAGACACATCGAACAGCCGGCGTTGCGCCAGTCGAAGCCGGCCGCCTCGAAGACGTCCTTGAGGCCTTCTTCCTCGGCCAGTCTCTGGACGCGCTGGCTGCCGGGGACGACCAGCGCGCGGACGTCGTCGTGGACCTCGCGGCCCTCGACGATGCGCGCCGCGCGGCGCAGGTCGGGCAGGCGGGCGTTCGTACAGGAACCGAGGAAGGCGACGTCGATGTCGTATCCTTCCATGCTCTGACCGGGGTCGACGCGCATGTGCTTCTGGGCGCGTCGGGCGGTGTCCTGCTTGTCCTCGGGCAGGTCCTCGGGCGCGGGGATGGGGTCGTGGATGCCGATGCCCTGGCCCGGGGTGGTGCCCCAGGTGACGACGGGGTCGAGTTCCGAGGCGTCGATGTGGACGACGTCGTCGTACTCGGCGTCCTCGTCGCTCCGGATGGACTCCCAGTAGGGCGTCAACTCGTCGAACTTCTCCGGGTGCTCCTGGAAGTAGTCCGTCTCTTTCATCCACTCGTAGGTGGTCTCGTCGGGGTTGACATAGCCCGCGCGAGCGCCGCCCTCGATGGACATGTTGCAGATGGACATCCGGCCCTCCATATCCAAATTCTCGATGGCCTCGCCAGCGTACTCGTAGACGTAGCCGACGCCGCCCTCGGTGCCGAGGCGGCGGATGATCTCCAGGATAATGTCCTTGGCCTCGACGCCCTCGCCGAGCTCGCCGTCGACCTGGATCTTTCGCACTTTCTGTTTCTCCATCGCGATGGTCTGGGTGGCCAGGACGTCGCGAATCTGGCTCGTCCCGATACCGAACGCGAGCGCACCGAAGGCGCCGTGGGTCGAGGTGTGACTGTCGCCGCAGACGATGGTCTTGCCGGGCTGGGTGATCCCCTGCTCCGGACCGACGACGTGGACGATGCCCTGCTCGCCCGACGGCGGGTCCAGGAACTCGATGCCCGCGTCGCGGACGTTCTCCTCGAGTTCGGACATCATGTTCTCCGCCGCGTCGTCAGAGTAGGGCCGGGACTGGTCGGCGGTGGGGACGATGTGGTCCACCGTCGCCAGCGTCAGGTCCGGTCGGGCGACCTCGATGTCGCGCTCTCGGAGCATGCCGAAGGCCTGCGGGCTGGTGACCTCGTGGATGAGGTGGAGACCGACGAACAGCTGGTCCTGCCCGTTGGGCAGCGTCGTCACCCTGTGACGGTCCCAGACCTTGTCGTACAGTGTTCCCGAACTCATACTGACTCGTCCCGACCCTCTGTCCCGCGTTCGAAGGTCCGATTGGCGCCTTCGGTCGGGGACTCGTGGTCGACGTCTTCCATGGCCTCGGTCTCAGTTCGCTGTTCCTCCTCCGCTCGGTCCGACGACTCGCGTTCCCCACCGTCGGCCGCGACATCGGGGCCGCGACGGAACGCCGCGCCGAACGGTTCGTCCGTGTGTGGATGCGTGTGGTCCACGTCTTGCATGGTACTCATTATCTCAGTCTGCATTCACTCTCGTCTGCTCGTCGTCCTCGGACTCGGTCTCTTCCTCGGCCCACGCGAACAGGTCGCGCAGCTTCTCGCCGACGTCCTCGATCTCGTGGTTCTTCTCGGCCTGGCGGAGCTGCGTGTAGCTCGGGCGCCCGGCCTGGTTCTCGGTGATCCACTCCTGGGCAAACCGGCCAGACTGGACGTCTTCGAGGGCCGCCTCCATCTTCTCGCGGGCGTGGTCGTCGACGATGTCGTCTCCCTTGGTGAGTCCGCCGTATTCGGCCGTGTCAGAGACGGAATCCCACATCTCGCCGAGCCCGCCCTCGTACATCAGGTCGACGATGAGTTTGAGCTCGTTCATGCACTCGAAGTAAGCCATCTCCGGGCTGTAGCCGGCGTCGACGAGGGTCTCGTAGCCGTGCTTGACCAGGCTGGTGACGCCGCCACACAGGACGGCCTGCTCGCCGAAGAGGTCGGTCTCGACCTCCTCCTGGAACGTCGTCTCGATGACGCCCGCGCGGGTGCAGCCGATCCCTTTGGCGTAGGCCAGGGCCTCGTCCTTGGCGTCGCCCGCGACGTCCTGGTAGACAGCGATGAGGCCCGGCGTCCCCTGGTCCTTCTCGTAGTTCCGGCGGACGAGGTGACCCGGCGACTTCGGCGCGACCATCGTCACGTCGACGTGCTCCGGGGGCTGGATCTGGTTGTACTGGATGTTGAACCCGTGGGCGAACTGCAGCGTGTCGCCCTCGTCGAGTTCGTCCACGACCTCCTCGAAGACGGCGGGCTGGACCGTGTCCGGCACCAGCACGGAGACGATGTCCGCCTGGGCGGCCGCCTCGCTCGGCGTCGCGACGGTCAGGCCCTCGTCCTCGGCCGCTGCGCGCGACGAGGAGTCCTCTCGCAGGCCGACGACCACGTCGACCCCGCTGTCGTGGAGGTTGAGCGCGTGGGCGTGGCCTTGGCTGCCGTAGCCCAGGACCGCGACCGTTTTCTCGGCTAGCTGTGCTTCGTCCGCGTCGTCGTCGTAGTAGACTTCGGTAGTGAATTCGTCAGTCATCAGTATCGAGTGTGTCCGCCCCTCTCTCAAGTGCTGCGGTTCCGGTCCGGACGACTTCCTGGACGTCGAACTGCTGGAACGCGTCGACGGCCGCGTCTATCTTCTGCTGGCTGCCGGTCAGTTCGACCGTCACGGTGTCGGTCGTCACGTCGACGGCCTGGCCGCCGTACATGTCGGCGACGGCCTGGACGTCGTCGGGCTTCTCGCCGTTCACCTTGATGAGGGCGAGTTCCCGCCGGGTGGCCTCGGGTTCCAGTTCTTCGACCGATATCGTCGGCACGAGCTTCTGGAGCTGTTTTTTCGCCTGCTGGACGCCCGGGTCCGGCTCCTCGATGACGATGGTCATCCGGGCGACGTCGCCGTCGACCGTCGGGCCGACGGTGAGGCTCTCGATGTTGAACTGCCGCCGGCTGAACAGGCTCGACACCTCCGAGAGGACGCCGGGTTCGTGTTTCACGAGCGCCGAGAGCACCGCCAGTCGTGGCTGGTGCGTCGACTCGGCCTCGGGGTCGATGCGAATTCCTTGCGTGTTGCGCCGGCCCTTCGGGCGCATCCGTTCGTCCGGGGCCGGTCCTGGCATGCCTCCGCCGCTCATAGTTGATCCAAGTGGTCTTCGTTCAGCGCGAACAGTCCGTTGTCTCCGCCGCTGGGAACCATCGGGTAGACGTTCTCAGCGGGGTCGATGATGGCGTCGATGACCGACGGGCCGTCGTACTCGCGGGCGGCCTCGATGGTCTCCTCGACGTCGTCGTGGTCCTCGAGCCGGAAGCCCTGGGCCCCGAAGGCCTCGGCGAGCTTGTCGAACTCCGGGATCCACGGGTACTCGGAGGCCATGCGGCGGCCCTCGTAGAACCCGTCCTGCCACTGGCGCACCATCCCGACGGCCTCGTTGTTGAGGACGACGTAGGTGATGTTCAGGTTCTCCCTGACTGCGACGGAGAGGCCCTGGACCGTCATCAGGAAGGAGCCGTCGCCGTCGAAGCAGACGACCTCCTGGTCAGGCGCGGCGAGTTTGGCGCCGATGGCCGAGGGCACGCCGTAGCCCATCGTCCCCAGGCCGTGGCTCGACACCCAGGTCCGGGGCTCGCGGTAGGTCCAGAACTGGCTGGCCCACATCTGGTGCTGGCCGACGCCCGTGGTGACGATAGCGTCGTCCGGCGTCACTTCGGAGAACTTCTCGACGACGTACTGCGGTTTGAGGGGTTCGTCGTCGGGCGTCTCGTACTCCATCGGGTACTCGGCCTTCCACGTCTGGCACTGCTCGCGCCACTCGTCGCAGTCGGGCGCGCCCGGCATCGCGTCGTACAGCTGCCGGAGGACGGCCTTCGCGTCGCCGATGAGCGGGTGGTCCGCGTGGATATTTTTCGAAATTTCCGCCGGGTCGATGTCCACGTGGACGACGTCGGCGTCGGGCGCGAACGAGTCGACGCCACCAGTGAGGCGGTCGTCGAAGCGCGTCCCGATTGCCAGCAGGCAGTCGGTGTTCGTGACGGCCATGTTGGCGTAGCCGGTGCCGTGCATGCCCGCCCACTCCAGGGAGAGTTCGTGGTCCTCGGGGAAGCTCCCGATGCCGGGCATCGTCGTCATGACCGGAATCTCGTAGTCGATGGCGAAATCGCGCAACGCGTTCGAGGCGTTCGCTTTGATCACGCCGCCGCCAGAGAGGATGACTGGTCGGTCCGCGGCCGCGAGCGCGTCTGCGGCCTCCTGGACGTTCGCGTCGTCGGCCTCTTCGGGCGGGTGGTACGTGTCGGGCGCTTTCGGCTTCCCGGGCTGGACGTCGGTCTCGCCCTGCGTGACGTCCTTGGGCAGGTCGACGAGCGTCGGGCCCTGGCGACCCTCGTCCGCGAGCGCGAACGCCTCGCTGACGTCGAAGCCGACGGTGTCGGCGTCGTCGGCGAAGTAGCTGTGCTTGGTGACCGGCTGGGAGATGCCCACCGTGTCCGTCTCCTGGAAGGCGTCGTTCCCGACGAAATCCGTCGGGACCTGGCCGGTCAGCGCGATCATGGGATCCGAGTCCATGTTCGCGTCGGCGATGCCGGTGATCAGGTTGGTCGCGCCCGGCCCGGACGTCGCGAAACAGACGCCGGGTTCGCCGGAGACGATGCCGTAGGCGTCCGCGGCGTGAGAGGCTCCCTGTTCGTGGGCCATCGTCACGTGCGTCATATCCGAGTCGTACAGCGCGTCGTAGACGGGCATGATCGCCCCGCCCTGGACGCCGAAGACGTACTCGGTGCCGGCGTTTTCGAGCGCGCGGACGACGGACTCCGCACCGGTCTCGACCGGCTTGTCCTCGGTCGCCGACTCCTCGGCTTCCGTCTCGTCCTCTTGCTGGACGGGTGCGCCTTCGCTCATCGGCGCTCACCCCGCCTGGTCTGTCCTCGATACCTCGGTGCTGTGCTGTGTCCGTTCATTGCTAGATCCTCCTGTGTTCGTGAAAGGCCGGTACGTCGTCGCGGAGAGAGTGGTGTGTGCGGGGCTAGAGCGCCCCTACAATACCCGCGAGGAGAACGAGTGCGCCGCTGCCGGCGGGGCGACCCCTTCGTGCAGCGTGCGCCGTCATCAGTACGAATTTCTGTTCCGCACCCATAATAAGGCTTCTGTGACAGACCATGGCGCGGCGCTGGTGGGCGGTCGCCCTGTGGCGCTCCCGGGGATGCTATCTGTCTCTCCACCACTGCCGCCGATACCAGTCGCTGACCGGCGGTCGAATCCGCGACGGAGGTCATCCTAGAGCTTGACCTCCTCTTCGGTCTCCTCGACGCCGACGTCGTCGGCGAAGCGCGTCAGTTCCTCGACGGTGACGCGCTTTTTCTCGGCGCCAAAGTCTTTGACGCGTCGGGTGACCTCCCGGACCTGGTCGTCGGTCGGGTCGTAGCCCGCCTCGACGAGCCGTTCCCGGACGGAGTGTTGCCCCGTGTGCTTGCCCAGGACGAGCTGGCGCCTGGCCCCGACCATCTCGGGTGTCATGACGCCCGGCTCGAAGGTATCGGAGTTCTCGATGACCCCGGCGGCGTGGATGCCGCTCTCGTGGGAGAACGCGTTCGTCCCCACGATGGGCTTGTTGGCGGGCGTGTCGATGCCCGACTTCTCCTCGATGACGTTCGAGAGCTCGGTGATCCGCGTCGTGTCGATGCCTGTGTCGACGTCGTACAGGCTCTCCAGCGTCATCACGACCTCCTCGTAGGCCGCGTTGCCGGCCCGCTCGCCGATACCGTTGACGCTGACCTGGGCCTGTGCCGCCCCGGCCTCGTAGCCGGAGATAGCGTTGGCCGCCGCCAGGCCGAAGTCGTCGTGCGTGTGGACGTCGACCCGGGCGTCGGTGTGACTGACGACCTCCTCGATGAGGTCGTAGAAGCGTCGCGGCGTGGCCACCCCGCAGGTGTCGGGGATGTTGATCCAGTCGACGTCGGCCTCGGTGACGGCCTCGATGACGTCGATGAGGAACTCGCTATCGGTCCGCGTGGCGTCCATCGGGGAGAACATGGACTCGACACCGGCGTCCTTGACGCGCTCGACGGACTCCACCGCGCTCTGGAGCGCTTCCTCGCGCGTCGCGTGCATGGAGTCTTCGAGCTGGACGTCGCTGGTGGAGACGAACGTGTGCACCAGGTCGACGCCCGAGTCGAGTGCCGCCTCGATGTCCTTGTCGACCACGCGGGCCAGCCCACAGACGGTGACGGAGCTAGCGTCTGCGATATCCCGGACGGCCTCGAACTCAGCGTCCGAGTTGACAGGGAACCCGGCCTCGATGACGTGGGTGCCCATCTCGTCCAGGATGGCCGCGATCTCGCGTTTGTCTTCGTAGCTAAACGACGTGCGTGGCGATTGCTCGCCGTCGCGCAGCGTCGTATCGAAAAGTCTTGCTTCTGTAATCTCAGAAGTGGAATCCAGTGTGCCCTGGAAGAACTCGATCCGCCGGGGATCCCGACGTGCCCTCAGTATGATTGGACATATTCGTTTGAGTAGAGGCCCTTCGGTTTATTTAAAGCTGTCCATGAACCGGCAGGCGTGCGGACCGTTCGCTCGATATCGGCGATCCTCAGGCGCGAGCCCGGCCAGGCACCCGAGGGGTCCCGAAAGGGGGAGGATTTTTCTCGGTTCACCGCTACCACCCATCCATGAGCGACTTCGAGGGGCTGGACCTGCAGTCGGTCGAGGACCAGATGGACGAGGGGGACGACGGCGACGGAGGGAGCAACCGCGTCGTGCTGGCGGTACTCGACGGATCGACACCGCCGGAGGAGTGGATCGAGATGGTCGAAGACGGCGCGGTCCTCGTGCTCGACGTCGACGGCGACCTGAACGAACTCGCGTCGACGTTCGCACGCGACGTCAAGGAGGCCGGCGGCGAACTGATGCACTTCCGGGGGTTCCTCGTCGTCACGCCCCCCGGCGTCGACATCGACCGGGACCGACTGGAGTGAGCCGACGAGAGAGCACGGTTCCGAGACCTATTCTTCACACAGCGTAAGGTAGTGACCGTCAGGATCCCGAATTCTGATTCCCGACGGCGTTTCGTCGATGGACAGTGCGTCCCGTGTCACCCTGTCCGCCGCGACTGCAGGATCCTCGGCGGTGATGCCCCAGTCGACGTGGACGCCGCCGCGGCCGTCGGCGAGGCCGAGTTGCGGTTCCCATAGTTCCAGGTCGACGTCGCCACCGGACATCCGCACGCGCCGGCGCTCGTCACCGTAGTCGACCGGTTCGAACCCCAGCCGCCGGTAGAAGACGCGGGCCGGCTCCAGTTCCTCGACCTCCAGGACCACCTCGAAGAGGCCGTCGACGCCCGGGGCGTCCCCAGTGAGACCGTCCGTGTCCGACTCGGCGAGTTCCACACAGTGACCGTCCGGATCGTCGAAGTAGAGCGAGCGGGCGTCACCGAACTGGTGCTCCACGAGGTCGAAGCGCTCGTCCAGCCGGTCGTACCAGTCGTCGTACACCGCGCTCGGGACCGACAGCGCGTAGTGAGTGTGGAGGCCGCCGCGGGGGACGTCGCCGGGCGCGCGCAACCGGAGTTCGGTCCCGCCGACGTCGAAGGTGACCTCCCGTTCGGACTCGCCGACGACGGGTCGGTCGAGGACCGACTCGTAGAACGACCTGGCCCGGTCGAGGTACGTCACCTCCAGGGTCAGCCACCGCGGCGTCGAGAGCATACCCGAACTTCGGCCGGTCACCGGAAAGTCGTTCGCCCGAACGCACGCTCGTCCGCGATCCGACCGCCATCGTCCCACCCGCCTCGCTCGCCGTATTTATACGGCTCACGGGCCTACGTCCGCGCATGACGATGAAAGCGTCCGGACCCGCCGCGGAGTGGCGAGAAATCGACCGCTGGGACCACGGGGTCGGCTGGTTGGCCCACCCGGAGGAGGAGATGCAACGGGCCAGCCACGCGCTGGAAGCCGACGGCGAGGTCTGGGTCGTGGACCCGGTCGACGCCGTCGGTATCGACGAACTGTTCGCGGAATTCGGCGACGTCGCCGGCGTCGTCCTCCTGCTGGACCGCCACACGCGCGACGCCGACGAAATCGCGAACCGCCACGGGGTCTCGGTCCACGTCCCCCGATGGATGTCCGGGGTCGCGGAGGAGGTCGACGCGCCCGTCGAACCGCTCCACGCCCAGCTGGGCGACACCGAATACGGCGTCCATCAGGTCGTCGACCTCCCGTTCTGGCAGGAGGCCGCACTCTACGGAGAGGAGACGGGCACGCTCGTCGTCCCCGAGGCGCTGGGAACGGCCGGCTTCTTCCTCAGCGGCACCGAGCGCCTCGGCGTCCACCCGATGCTTCGGCTGTTCCCGCCGAAGAAACTCGGTCGGCTCTCGCCCGAGCGGATCCTCGTCGGGCACGGCGAGGGCGTCCTCGACGACGCGACCGACGCGCTCGTCGACGCGCTCGGTGGGTCCAGGTCGCGCGCGCCGTCGCTCTACGCGAAGACCGCACGCGAATTCCTTCCCGTGTAGCGACGGCATTATGTCCACCGACACGCAATTACGGCCGTGATCTACGCGACTCGTGGGCTGGTCGAGACGCTCCTGCGGATGGCCGAGGAGGCCGACCCCGACTCAGTGACGATCTCCGTCGCCGTCACGCAGGCCAGCGAGCTCCTGGAGACCGACCTGCCGCCCGAAACACCCGTCTTCACGCACTTCTACATGCCCAGCGCCGGCGGGTCGGTCAACGCCGTCTTCGGCGTGGACCTGGGGACTCCCGTCGGACAGACCCAGGGGAGATTCGTCTCGCACCCGGACGGAAACCTCTCGCTGACGAAGGAAGACGACCTCCACGAGGTCGTGTTCGTCGCCGTCCCGCCGTGGGACGAACCGTCGGTCGCCGCCTTCGACCGTCGAGGCGACCAGCAGGAAGTGGAGCTACTCGACGTCGAACCGCCCGAAGAGATGCTCGAGTGACATCCTCCGCGCCGTGAACGGTCGCTGCGCTGCGAAGTAGCTCTCAGTCATCGATGTAGCCCAGGTCCCTGAGCTGGTCGGCGATGTCCTGGAACTGCGCCTCGGTGAGTTCGCCCTCGCGCTGGTGCTGGATGACGATGCTCCGGAGCAGGAACCTGACGAGGTCGCTCGTGCTCGAGAAGCTAGTCCCCTCGATGGTCTCGTCGACCCGCTCGGCGAGGTCCTTCGGGATGGAAACCGTGGTGTAGTCGGCCATACCCCGGCTTTGCCGTCGGTCCGGATATGCGTTGTGGGGCCGGTTCGTCCGTCCGGAGCCCGTTTCGTCCCCGCTTCAGATGACCAGGTCCATCGGATAGTCGGTGAGGTTCTCGTACCCGTCCTCGGTGACGACGACGAGATCCTCCAGGCGGACGCCGCCGACGTCGGGGTCGTAGAGGCCTGGCTCGATGGTGATGACGTGACCAGGTTCGAGTTCGCCGCCGTTGGGCCCGACGCTGGGCATCTCGTGGACGTCCAGACCGACGCCGTGGCCGGTGCTGTGGATGAACCCCGTTTCGGCGGCATCGTCGCTCCGGAGCGTTGGTTCGCCGGCGTCCTCGTAGACGTCGCAGACGGCGTCGTGGACCTCAGCGCCGGTCGCACCGGGCTCGACCACGTCGAGGGCCGCCTCGTACGCGCGTTCGGTGAGGTCATACCACTCGCGGACCGTCTCGCTCGCCTCGCCGACGAGGAACGTCCGCGTCATGTCGCCGTTGTACTTCGTGGCCTTGTTCCGCGGGAAGATGTCGACGATGATGGGCTCGTCGGCCCGGAGCGGACCGCTCCCCCGGTCGTGGGGGTCCGCGGCGTTCGACCCGCCTGCGACGATGGTCTGGTCGAGTGCGCAGCCGTTCCGCAGCAGCGTCACCTCTATCTCCTCCTTGACGCGCTCGCTGGTGAGCACGTCTCCGTCGTGGATGAGTGTTCCATCGCCGTCCACGCTTGCTTCTCGAAACAGCCGTTCCGTAGTTGCCATGGCCGTCTCGTTGGCGGCCTGGGCGTCACGGATCAGTTCGACCTCCTCCCCGGTCTTCGTCGCCCGGACGTCCGTCACGACGCTATCCTGGTCCGGTTCGACAGTGATCTCCAGGTCACGGAGCGCGTCAGCGACCGAGACGGGGAACCGGGGCGGCACCGCGACCGACTCAACACCATAGGAGCGCAGGAACGCGGCGAGGACGTGGAACGGCGCCTCGTCGGCCCCGTACTCGGCGACCGTCTCGCGATAGTCGAAGTCGACGTTCCGCTCGACGGTCGCGGCGCGGGCCTCGCGCTTCGCTCGCCCGTACTCCAGACTCCGGCCGAACAGCAGGTGTACCTCGCCGTCGTACAGCGTCACGAACGGGTCGGGTGCGTCGAACCCCGAGAGGTAGTACTGGTCGGCGTTCTCCGAGTCGGCGTCGATTAGGTAGCCGTCGACGCCCCGTTCGGCCAGGGATGCGTCGAGTCGCGAAAAATCCGGATCCATACCGATGAATCTGCTCGCCAGTGCCTTGGCTCTGGCGTCACCGAGGTGACGGGGGGAGGGGGACGACTAGAGGCTGGAGACGTACGCGGCCAGGTCCGACGTCGTGACGATGCCGATGACGCCTTCCTCGGGGTCGACGACGGGCGTGTGGTGAATCCCCCGTTCGACCATCTCCTCGGCGACCTCCTGGATAGGGGTCTGGGCCGTCGTCGTGTACAGGTCAGTCGTCATATACCGCGAGACGGCCGTCTCGGCCTTCGGGTGGCTCTTCGAGACGATGTCGACGAAGTCGGTCGTCGTCAGGATGCCCGCGAGTTCCCCGTCGTCATCCGTGACGATGAGCGAACTGATGTCCTCGCTGAGCATGAGCGTCGCGGCCTCTTCGACGAGCGTCTCGGGCGTGACGGTTACGAGCGAGGTGGACATGAGTCGTGCGACGTAAATATCGTCCATGACAGTTCGTATCGCTCTCTCCTTTATAGGGATTCGCGTACGGGCGAACGTGACCGCTCCTTCGGACGGATTCCGGCGTTCCGGCGCCAGCGCGAACGCCTGTGGGTCGGAACCATAGTTGCGGGAACCGAAACGGTCCGGTGCCGGATCGTTCGGTGAGGGAGCACGACAGTATTTGTCGGTCGCGTTCGAGAGTCGAGCCGTGAACGGAGATCGCACTCGTCGACGGAGGGAGTATCGTGGCTGAGTACGCCATCGACGTCGACGGCCTCGAACTGACCTACAGCGACGGGACGCAGGCCGTTCGCGACGTCGACCTGCAGGTTCCCGAAGGCGAACTGTTCGGGTTCCTCGGGCCGAACGGCGCCGGCAAGACGACGACGATCAAGGTGTTGTCGACGCTGTTGCGACCCAGCGCGGGTTCCGTCCGCGTCAACGGGTTCGACGTCGTTGGCGAACCCCGCAAGGTCCGCCAGACCATCGGCTACATGGCTCAGGAGACGAGCATCGACAACGACCTCACGGCCAGGGAGAACATTCGATTCGCCTGCGAGGCCTACGGGGTCCCCCGGAGCGAACGCGCAGACCGCATCGACGAACTGCTCGAACTGGCCGACCTGGCCGACGTCGCCGACAAGCGCGCCAACGACTTCTCCGGCGGGATGAAGAAGCGCCTCGACGCCGCCACCGCGCTCGTCCACCGACCGCCGCTGGTCTTCCTCGACGAGCCCACCACCGGGCTCGATCCGGCCGCGCGAAACCGACTCTGGGAGTATTTCGAACGGATCAACGAGGAGGGGACCACCATCGTGCTCACCACCCAGTACCTCGAAGAGGCCGACCAGCTCTGTGACCGGATATCGGTTATCCACGACGGCGAGATCGTTGTCACCGGCTCGCCGGAGGCGCTCAAACGCGAGGTCGGCGGCGAAGTGCTCGACGTCGAACTGACCGAGGACGGGACGGACGCAGAACGCGCGCGTGACGCGGTCGCCAGCACCGACGCCGTCGACAGGAGCGCCATCGACGTCACCGACGACGGCCTGAGTATCACGTCGCCCCGCGCCCGCGAAATCGGCACCGACGTCCTGCTCGCGCTCCGGGATGCCGACATCCCGGTGCTCGGGTTCAACGTCCGGTCGCCGACACTGGACGACGTCTTCCTCGCCGTGACCGGAGAACACGTCGACGACGTCGAGGACATCGACGACGGATCCGATCCGGTGGAGGTGTCCCGATGAGTACCGAAAACGCGTCCCAGCGATCACAGCAAGCGACCGGCAACACGTTCGTCGGTGACGTCTGGGTCAACTACAAGCGCTGGATGATCAAGTCCGTTCGAAACCCGTTCATCCTCACTGGTTCGCTCCTCCAGCCGGTGATCTTTCTGGTGCTGTTCACCCAGGTGTTCGGCCAGGTCGCGACGAGCGCAATCGGCGGAAACGGCCCGGCCATCAGCTACGAGACCTACCTGGTCCCTGCCATCGCCGTCCAGACTGCGCTTGCGGCGGCGGCGGCGTCGGGCATCGGTCTCGTCAACGACATCGAGGAGGGGATGTTCGACAAGATACTCGTCTCGCCGATGAGCCGGACCGGCGTCTTCCTCGGCAAGAGCCTCGCCGAGATCAGCCGGATCGTCGCACAGATCGTCATCATCATCGGTCTCGGCTGGCTGCTAGGCGCCCGCTACGCGACCGGTATCCCGGGCATCGTCGGCATCCTGATCATCGGGATCATCTTTTCGCTGTGGTTCACGGCCTTCTCGAACATCGTCGCACTCGTGACCAGGGACCAGGAGTCGACGATCATCGGCGCGAACATCCTCCAGTTCCCGCTGCTGTTCGTCTCCAGCGCCTTTCTCCCGCTCTCGGTGATGCCCGGCTGGATCCAGACTGTCGCGATGTTCAACCCCATCACCTACGGCGTCGACGCCGCCCGCGCGCTCACGCTCGGCGAGGACGTCATGACGGTGATCGAGGTGACGCGATTCGGCGGCATCTGGGACACGCTGGTCCCGGCACTGACCATCCTGGTCGTCCTCGACATCGTCCTGGTCGGCGCCGCCGTCGTGATGCTCAACCGCGCGGCGAAGTCGGCCGTGCAGTAACCCGTCACCCCGGGTCCGACGGGTCCGGTAGCCTCTTGTCGGGGCCCCGCCACCGACTGAGCATGAACGTGCGACTCTCGCAGTCGACGGTCACGGGGACCGCACAGGCCCCGCCGTCGAAGAGCTACACCCACCGTGCGATCCTGGCTGCAGGCTACGCCGACGGTGCCCTCGTCCACGACCCGCTCGTAAGCGCCGACACGAAGGCGACGATGCGCGCCGTCACCGCCTACGGCGGCAGCGTCGGCCTCCGCGACGACAAATCCGTCCTCGACGTCACGGGCTTCGGCGGACAGCCGGAGACGCCGGGGGACGTCATAAACTGCGCCAACAGCGGGACGACGATGCGACTCGTCACCGCCACCGCGGGGCTGCAGGACGGTCTGACCGTCCTCACCGGCGACGATTCGCTTCGCTCGCGGCCGCAGGGACCGCTACTCGACGCCATCGAGGACGACCTCGGTGGTCGCGCCGAGAGCACTCGTTCCAACGGTCAAGCGCCGCTGGTCGTCGGCGGCGGCGTCACCGGGGGCGAGGTTTCCATCCCGGGCGACGTCTCGTCGCAGTACATCACCGCACTGCTGATGGCCGGCGCCGTGACAGCGGAGGGGATCGAGGTCTCCCTGGAGACCGAACTCAAGAGCGCCCCCTACGTGGATATCACGCTCGAAGTGCTCGACGCGTTCGGCGTCGAAGCCGAGCAGACGGCGGATGGGTTCACCGTCCCCGGCGGACAGCACTACGAACCCGAAGACACCGTCGAGGAAACCTCGACGAGCACTCAGACGCAGTCTGAGTATGGCGAGTACCACGTCCCCGGTGACTTCTCCTCCATCTCCTACTTGCTCGCGGCTGGCGTCCTCGCCGCGGAGGACGAACTGACCATCACCTCGGCGTACCCGAGCGCCCAGGGTGACACGGCCATCGTCGACGTCGTCGACCGGATGGGCGGGGACGTCGACTGGGACCAGGACGACGGCCTCATCACTGCGAGACGGTCCGACCTCACCGGCGTCGAGGTGAGCGTCGCCGATACGCCCGACCTCCTGCCGACTATCGCGGTCCTCGGTGCCGTCGCCGACGGAACGACCCGTATCGTCGACTGTGAGCACGTCCGCTACAAGGAGACCGACCGCGTGAGCGCGATGGCCGAGGAGCTCACCGCGATGGGCGCCAGCGTCGACGAGGAGCAGGACACGCTGACCGTCCACGGCAGCGCGAGCGACCTTCAGGGAGCCACCGTCGACGGCCGCGCCGACCACCGGATCATCATGTCGCTGGCCATCGCCGGACTGGTCGCCGACGGCGAGACGACTGTCGAGGGTGCGGAACACGTCGACGTCTCTTTCCCCGACTTCTTCGACGTGCTGTACGACCTGGGAGCGACTGTCGACCGGTAGCCGCGGTCACGGAGCTCAGAAGTTGCGAACAGACGGCACTCTCCAGGCCCGCGCCGACGTGCCGTACTGCCGCTGCCCGGCGCGGGGTGACAGTCAGACCACGGGTCGTCTGGCCCCGCCCCGGTATTTCAACGCTCGCACGGAATGTAAGCTTGAAATGCCCTCGCGTCGTACACGTTCGTAATGAACGGAAACGAGTTCGGTCGTCTCTTCCGGTTTACCACCTTCGGCGAGAGCCACGGGGAGGCGATGGGCTGTACGGTCTCCGGCATCCCCGCCGGCGTGGAACTCTCCGAGGAGGACATCCAGCGCGACCTGGACCGTCGGAAACCCGGCCAGTCGATGATCACCACCTCGCGCGGCGAACCGGACGCGGTGTCTATCAAATCGGGCGTCCAGGACGGCTACACCTCCGGGATGCCCATCGGAATGGTCATCGAGAACAAGGACGCGCGCTCCGGGAAGTACGAGCCGTTCATCACAGCACCGCGGCCCTCGCACGGCGACTTCACCTACTCCGCCAAGTTCGGAACGCGCAACTGGGGCGGTGGCGGCCGGTCCTCGGCGAGAGAGACGGTCAACTGGGTCGCTGCGGGAGCAGTCGCCAAGCAAGTGCTCGAGCAGTCGGAGTTCGACATTCAGATCAAGGCCCACGTCAACCAGCTGGGGGACATCGAAGCGCCCGAGGTCAGCTTCGAGGAGATGCTCGAACACAGCGAGGAGAACGACGTCCGGTGTGCCCACCCCGAGACTGCCGAGGAGATGCGCGACCTGGCCGACGAGTACCAGCAGGCGGGCAACTCCATCGGCGGGTCCATCTACTTCGAATGCCAGGGCGTCCCGCGCGGCCTCGGCGCGCCGCGGTTCGACCAGGTTCCCGCCCGCCTCGGCCAGGCGATGTTCGCGATTCCGGCCGTGACGGCCTTCGAGTTCGGCCTCGGGAAGGAAGCCCGGGAGGTGTCCGGGCTCGACCGGAACGAGGACTGGGAGTTCGGTGAGGACGGTGACCCGACGCCGGTCGGCAACGACCACGGTGGCCTCCAGGGCGGTATCACCACCGGCGACCCCATCTACGGCGAGGTGACCCTCCACGCGCCGACGTCAATCCCGTCTAAACAGCAGACCGTCGACTGGGAGACGGGTGAGAAAAAGGAGATCCAGGTCGTCGGGCGACACGACCCCGTGCTCCCGCCCCGCGGCGTCCCCGTCGTCGAAGCGATGCTCTACTGCACGATTCTGGACTTCATGCTGCTCGGTGGGCGGATCAACCCGGACCGCCTCGACGGGAAGCCCGGCGAGTACAACACGGAGTACCACCCGTCGAGCCCGCAGAACGACCCCGACGACGCAGACACGGTCGCCCGGTCCGTCGGCGACGAAGACGAGTGAGCAGTCGCCGCGGTTTTACGCGACGAACGCCTCCGGTCCGGTAATGGACGCGAGACAGGAATCGGCGTCGAACCCATTTGGGATGGACGAGAAGTGCGAGAACTGTCCCGAGTTATGCGAGGCGCGGACGACCATCGCGCACGGCTACGGCGACGTCGGCGCGGAGTTCGTCGTCCTCGGCGAGTCACCCAGCGAGGCCGCAGACGAGACGGGCATTCCCTTCGTCGGCGACGACGAACGGGCCGTGCTAGACGTCCTCGCCGCGGTCGACATGTGCGAGGACCCCGACGCGGCCGAGCCAGAACTCTCGAACGCCTTTCTCACCTACACAGCGCGGTGTCGCCACCCCGAGCGCGAGCCGACCGACCGTGAGGTCCAGAACTGCGAGCCGTACCTCAACAGCGAGATCAGGATGATCAACCCGGAGATCATCGTTCCCGTCGGGCAGCGGCCGCTCGACGAACTGGCTTTCGAGTACACCACCTTCTCCGAAGACGAACTCGACGTCGAGGAGCGACACGCGACGACCATCCGCGGGCGCGGGTTCGAGATTATGCCGATGATCGCTCCGGAAGACCAGACCGACGACCAGCGAACGGCGTTTCTCGACCACCTCAGCGAGACGCTCGGTCGCGATTACCGCCAGACAAAGGGCCGCCGCGGGCGGTAGCTCAGATCCCTCGACGCGACTCCCACCGGTCCCTGACCTGGTCGAGCCGCGTCGCCTCGTCCTCGATGTCGGAGAGGTGCCAGACGATATCGGAGTGGGTGACGATACCCACGAGGTCCAGGTCGTCGACCACAGGGACCTTCTTGACGTCTTCGTCGGCCATCTGTCGGGCGACGCGCTGGACGGTCGCGTCCGGCGCGGTCGTGACGATCGGACTATGACTGACCTGCTCGACCGGAATCGCCGACAGCGCCCGGCCAGACCGTAACGCCGTTTCGAGGGCGTCCGACTCGGTAATAATCCCCGACGGATAGCCGCTCTTGACGACGACGACCGATCCCACCCCGTTGCCGACGAGCCGTTCGACGGCGTCGTCGAGCATCGCCTCGTGATCGACCGTGACCACGTCGGCGGTCATCAGTTCCGCGACGAGCATGCCTCGAGCCTCGCTACCGACCGGGATAAATCATCCGTCAGGTTCGAGCGGCCGGGAGTGACAACTCACAAGGCGCCACTGGCCCCAGGGACAGGTATGACTACAGTTGCCGTGCTGGCGAATCCACCCCGGGAGGGCGCCGTCCTCCAGGGATTGGTCGACGACGACGTCGTGACCAAAACCGGGGCAGCGACCCTCTACCGGGCGATGGTCGCGGACGTCTGCGAGGCCGTCCAGTCGAGCGGTGCCGAACTGCTCGTGAACTACAGACCGGCGGATCAGCTCCCCGTCGACGTCGATGACCCGGAAGAGGCCCTCCGTTCACTCGTGGAGGAGGAACTCGACGACACCGACGAGATCCGCTACGAGGTGCAGGTCGGATCCACGTTCGCAGCCAGGGTCGGCAACACCGTCACGCATCTCCTCGAGCGCGAGGAGGTCCAGACCGCCGCGGCCGTCACGCCGACCGCGGCGTTTCTCGGCCGCCAGCATGTCGACAGCGCCGCGATGAAGCTCCGGCGGAGCGAGGTCGTCCTCGGGCCGACGACCGACGGTCGCGTCTACTACGCCGGCTTCTCGGAGCCGATCGATTTCAGCGGCGCGTACGACTCCCCGGCCGTCGAGTCGCTCGTGTCGGCTGCCGGTGAGGCAGAACTCGATAGCGACTTCTTGCCGATGCTCCCCGTGCTGGAGTCCGGCAACGACCTCGGGACTGTGCTACCGATGCTCCGTGCGCGCGCCGACGCGGGGCTACGGGTCCCGCTCCGGACGGCCGGCGTGCTGTTCGACCTCGATTTCGACGACGCCAGTGCGGAGTAAGCCGGCGAATAAGATCAGTCCAGGATGGGGACAACCGACAGGCCTTAGAAGGGCCCGACAGTACACATCGACGCCGGCTGGTGGGGTGGCAGAGCGGCCCATTGCGCCTGCCTTGAAAGCAGGTGGCGTTATGCCTCCTGGGTTCAAATCCCAGCCCCACCGCATTTTGCTGCGAACAACCGTGAGCAGCAAATGCAACAAGCTGGGATTTGAAGTACGGCAGAAAGGCGCAGCGAAGCGAGCATTTCTGCAGGTGGTTCAAATCCCAGCCCCACCGCTTCTGAACGAACGGACGTGAGTGACAGTGCGCCACTGGCGGGTCCGTCCGAACTCCTGGTTGACCGCCAAATTGAATCTATATGCAGCGACGACGCGACGAAAGTTCGTTCTCGGACGGCAACTACTGGACACACCGTATCCGATCGAGAAACGCTACACTCGGGTCGATTCGGCGGAGTGATCACGCAGATAACACGCACATTTATATTCCGGTGCTAACATTCGAAACGTAGGTACCTGGTCAACAATGTGGTCCCACACAACATCGAAGAAACGACTCGTCGCCCTCCCACTCCTGGCTATACTGTTAGTCAACGCCGCGTTTGCCGGCACAGCTGTCGCAGAACCGCGTATCTGGATGTCGAGCGCCAGTCTGGAACGTGACGCGACGCTGGTCGGTGAAGAGGTCAGCGTCGTCGCGCAGATGCACAATCGCGGCGACGGCGGTGTCATGCGGGTCACCGTCACGGCCAACGGCTCCGACGTCGCCTCCGAGCGGATCCACGTCGAGTCGGACTCCGACAGGAAGGCCGTGATCAACGTTTCCTTCGACGATCCGGGGACGTACAGGATCAAGGCCAACGACGACGTCGCGGGGACGCTCACCGTGACGCGACTGCGGGTCGCGTCGGTCACCGAACGCGACGGCGGCCAGACGGCCATCGTTCGCGCCGGTGGCGTCGAGGCCGGAGAACCGATGACGGCGAAGCTCCCAGCCCGGGACGGTCAGTCGTTCGCCCTCCAGCAAGTGACCATGACCGGATCGGGGTCGTCGTTCAACCGCAGCGTCGCGACCGACGCACCGGCCGACGGCGCCTCGTTCTCGGTCCCCAGCGGCCAGGGTGCGTCGCTCGTCGGTGCCGTCGAGATGGACGCCATCTCGGGCGTCGACACGACGTCGCTCCGACTCGCTGTCGACCGGGATGCGCTGAACGAACACGAGCTGGAAGCCGACGGAGTCACCGTCTACCGGAAGACCGACGGGAGCTTCACACCGCTGGCGACCGAACAGGTCGCAACGACCGAGGACAGCATCGTCTACGAGGCGTCGACCGACGGCGGGACGCAGTTCGTCGTCGGCGCGCTGACGCCCGAGTTCGCGGTCCGCTCTGCGGACGTCGAGACCGAGGACGCGAGTGACGGCCAGCGGGTCACGCTGACGGCCACCGTCGCGAACGAGGGGCAGGTCGCCGGCGACTACGAAGCCGAGATGCGCGTCGACGGCGTGACCGTCGCCCGGCAGAACGTGACGCTCCAGCCCGGTGAGTCGAAGACGGTCGAACTGGACCACGTCGTCACGAGCAAGGGCGAGTACGACGTCGGTCTCGGGGCCGAGCGGGTGAGTTCGGTCATCCTCACGAGCGACACGATACAGGGTTCCGAGGAGGCGGACAGTGCGGAACCGGACGACGGCGACTCTAAGTCCACCGACGACGGACTGCTCGACGCCGAGCCGTCCCTCCCGTCGCTCCCGGCAATCGGCGACGTCGGGACGCTAGAGGTCGGTATCGGCGCGGGCATCGTCCTTCTCGGCGGCGGCCTGCTCCTGTTCGTCCGCCGGTAACCAGGAGAGAAACCCTTTTGCGTCACCTGGGCAACGCTGAAGTATGGACTGGCCCCACGACCCCGACGGCGAGCAGGGCAGCGAAGGGCGTCGCAAGTACGGACACGCCGTTCTGGCGAAGAAGATCGACGAAGACGAGGACTTCCCGCTGTCGGCGGCGGGATACGTCGACGAATTCGGCGACGACCCCGTCCGCATCGACTTCGAGCGCGTCGTCAGCGTCTCCGAGATTTTCGACTACGTCGACCAGGAGGAGTTCGAGGACTTCCCGGACTTCCACAAAGCGGTCGGCCGCGCGCTTCGGGAGGCCGGCTACTGGCCGTACGAACTCGAACGCGCCTGAACAGTTCCACGAAACCGATTCAGCCGCTTTTACCCGGATTCCGTCGTCGCTGACCTGCTGGATTCGTATCGACGGCGACGCACTCGGTGAGGGGAGACCCCCAGTTGGACGTTTCGACAGAACAATACCGGGCCGTGTCGAACGCCGAGACAACCGTGACGAACACGCAGGTGACGCACATACAGATCGACAACTACGGCCCCTGGACCGTCACGCCGGAACCGCGGCGAGAAGTCGACCTCCAGACGTTGCAGTCTCGGCTCTTCGCCGACCTCTCGCAGCTGTTCGGGAACCGCGACGGCTACGTCTTCTTCACCAGGTTCGACAACATGATCGCCGTCTCGAACGGGCTCGATATGGACGACCACGCCCTCATTCAGGAGTCCGTCGGGAACCGCTATCCGGTGACGATGAGTCTCAGCGTCGCCACGGGAACCGACCCCGTCAGCGCGCTCGGAACGGCGACGGAGCAACTCCAGGACGCGGGGAGCGCCCAGGACGAACATCGCCGGGAGATCCTCCGTGGCCGACACATCGAGGAGGAGTTCAGAACAGCCGAAGACCTCCAGATCGCTCACTTCGACGTCAACGACGCGACCGAGGAGTACACCGACCAACTCAACGAGTTCGACACGTTCATCCACATCGAACAGGGGTACGCGGAGCTGATGCGGTACATGCGACAGGCCCACGACTCGCTGGCTTTCTTCGTCGGCGGCGACAACGTCATCGCGGTCTGCCCAGACCTCGAGGAGCCAGACTATCGGGACGCCATCGACCACGTTCACGACGAAGTCGACGTCGACCTCAAGGTCGGCGTCGGGCACGGTCGGGTCGCGGCGGACGCAGGGATGGTCGCCAAACACGCGCTTGAACGGTGCCGCGCGACGGGTGCAGACGTAGAAATCGGCGACTGATCGGGCCCTCAATCTTCGCCGCGTACCGGCATAAGCGTGGTGCAGGTAATTTTTAGACTGTGCCACTGCTAACATGTGACATGAACAGGGACGTGACAGTGCAGGAGGTGATGGACCGGGAGTTCGTCGCCGCCAGCGAGTCGGACAACGCGCTCGAAACGGTGGCGCTGATGATCCGCGAGGAGGCCGAACCGGCCGTCGTCCTCCGGGGCTCGGAGCCGGTCGGCGTCCTCTCTGACCGCGACGTCCTCGAAGTGGTGGTCGACGACGACGCGAACCCGACGACGGCCAGCGTCGGCGACGTGATGACGGAGTCGGTGCCGACCATCACCCCCGAGCACACGCTCGCCGAGGCGCGCGACCGGATGGCGGCCCGGTCGACGAGGTGGCTGGTCGTCTCAAGCGGGGAGAAGCCGGACGGCATCGTCACCGAACACGACGTCCTCAGCAGTTCGACCATCGGCACCGAAATCGACGCCGCCAACGGGGCGAGCGAGGAGGACTCCCATCTCGTTGACGCAAGCAACAGCACGACCGTCTCGGACTCGGGTTCCGCCGAAGCCGGCGGGTTCGAGGACCAGGGAATCTGTGAGAAGTGCGGGTCGCTCAGCCGCGACCTCTCGGCGTTCAACGGCCAGCTCCTCTGTGCCGACTGTCGCGACATCTGAACGAACGCGATTTCTGGACGGGGCGTCCCGAATGAGGACGCGGCTCGTCCGCGGGACAACGCCTTTGACGGGTCCGGTCGAATCCCGGATCGATACGGGACGATGGAGATAACCACGATTTCGGTCGACGACGTCGACGCCGTCGCCGACCAGTGGGATTCGCTCGCGCGTGGCCAGCGCGAGTACGACTCGCACATCACCCCCGAGCGCAACCAGGCCACCGTCAGGGAAGCGGCGCTCCGACGGATCGTCGCCGACGAACTTCTCGTGGCCCGCGAGGACGAGGAACTGACTGGCTTCGTCATGTTCACCGTCGAGTCCGGACAGTACGAACAGGACGTCCAGCGCGGCGTCGTCCAGAACCTCTACGTCGACCCCGACCACCGACGACAGGGGATCGGAACGCGACTGCTCGCCGCGGCCGAGGACCGCCTCGCCGACAGCGGCGTCGACCGCGTCGCGCTCAACGTCATGGCCCCCAACGAGGACGCCCGCCGGTTCTACCGTCGTCACGGTTACGAGCCCCACCGCGTCGAACTGGAGAAGCCGGTCGAAAGCGATACCCTCTAAACGGAGTGTGCGTTATCGACGAGTGCGCCAGGGGAGCTTGGGTGGTCCAAGCACTCGACTTGTAATCGAGAGTTCGTGGGTTCAAATCCCACCCCTGGCTCTCTCTTCGCGAACGGACGTGAGCGAAGTGAGTACACCGTGGGATTTGAACGAGAGAAGTCGCAGCCCCGGAACGCCGAACGAAGTGAGGCGCACGCCCGGAACGTCTTCGTGTAGTTCAATATCCGACCTCTGGCTCGTTTCACAGAATACGAATCAGAGAGTCGTCCGTGGGTCTGTCCACGAGGTCCGAACAGGCCCAAAACAGTTTGGCCCACATGGTATCCGTCCGAAGCCCCAACGGATCGATGGCGGATTCGATCCGCCCGACAAACCACCCCACCCCCACACCCCACGCGGCCGCTCCTCCTCCTTGGCCGTGTGGTGTTTTTGATACGTCGGTGAGCGAGGGTGCTCGCCACGGAATCAGTCGCCGTCGCCGAGCGATCACGACGACGGTCAGGAAAACGTCTCGGTGGGGAGACCAGTCCGCCGCCGTCTGTTAGTTTCACTTCCGCTCCACCCTAGGCTGGCCACTTAGTCGCTACTCGCCGTTCGCTTTTGTACGGATGGGAACCAGTATCGACGCTGATGCGACCACGGTCGAGCGACGACAGGCCCGCGGTCGGACGACGATAGCGCTGGAGGCGACGAGGGACGGCGGCTGGCGGGCGACGCAGGACGGTGTCGACGTCGTCGGCCGGGGAGAGACGGCCGCCCTGGCCGCCGCGGATTACTGTCGGCGCGTGGAGGAGGCAGATGAGTGACGCTCGCCGGGAGGGGCCGCGGCTGCGGTACCGCTGCTGTGCCTGCGGGCTCGAGTTCGCGACGCAAACCCCTGGCGTCGCACCCTGTCCGCGGTGCCAGACCATCGGCAGGCACGAAGCCGCCGCGACGAGCCGAAGCGGGGGTGAGCGCGATGGCGAATGACAGCTATCGGATCCGGGAGAAACTCGCCTCGGAGTACCGCATCGTCTGTCCCAGCGGGCACACGAGCCTCTCGGCCGCCGAGACGACCGAGACGGCGTACTGCCGGGCCTGCGGCCGAGCCTACCCGTTCGATGCTCTGGTCGACCAGCGCTGGGACGACGCCGACGGGGACCCGTGACCGGACGAGCCCGCAGTATTTACTCTTCCAGAACGTACGGTGGCCCATGAGTGAAACGGACGCGGACGACCTGCCGGCGGACGACGCGGAGTGGCGCGAGCGACTCACCGACGAAGAGTACCGCATCCTCCGGGAGGCCGGGACGGAGCCGAAGTTCAGCAGCGACCTCATCGACGTGAAAGACGAGGGCACGTTCACCTGTGCCGCCTGCGACACCGTTCTCTTCGAGAGCGACGAGAAGTTCGAGTCGGGTACCGGCTGGCCCAGCTTCTCGGACGTCTACGGCGAAGGTAACGTCGAGACCCGTCGGGACACGAGCCACGGGATGGACCGGACGGAAGTCGTCTGCGCCAACTGCGGCGGCCACCTCGGCCACGTCTTCGACGACGGCCCAGCGCCGACGGGCAAGCGCTACTGCATCAACGGCGCCGCCCTCGACTTCGACCCGGAGGAGTAACTCGTAGCCGCGCGAACAGTCTTTTCAGGCGTAGCTCTGCTCCAGATACGCCAGAATTTTCTCGGACTCGGCCATCGTGACGCCCGCGTCCTCGTCGACGAGGACCGGCACGCCGCGTTGGCCGGAGACGCGCTTGACTTCGTCGCGCTTCGAGTGGAGGCCCTCGACCCACTCGCTCTCGTACGCCAGGTCGAGTTCCTGCATGCGTTCGTGGACTTTCTCGCAGTACGGACAGCCGTCTAGCTCGTAGAGCGTGAAGCTCATGTGTGGCCCTAACGGACCGGACCGGAAAGCCGTTTTCGGCGATTCGTCTACGACCGACGGGAAATCGAACCCACGCCCGAGATCTCACTACCGAAGCGGTGGCATCGGCGAAAAATGAAACCGCGAAAACCGAATTCGAGACCGGAGCGCTACTCGTAGAGCCAGGTCTCGTCGGCCTGCTCCCAGTCGACGAGTTCGTCCTCGTCGAAGAACAGGTCGATCTCTCGCTCGTTCGAGCCCTCGTCCTCGTGGTCCGAGCCGTGGATGACGTTGCGACCCAGGTCAAGGCCGAAGTCGCCGCGGATGGTACCGGGCGCGGACTCGGCGGGGTCGGTCTCGCCCATCATGCGGCGGACCTGTCGGATGGCGTCCTGGCCTTCCCAGACCATCGCGAACACCGGGCCGGAGGTGATGAACTCGACGAGGCCCTCGAAGAAGGGCTTGCCCTCGTGTTCACCGTAGTGGTCTTCGGCCAGATCCTGGTCGATCTGCATGAACTTCCCGCCGACCATCTTCAGGCCGCGGTCCTCGAGACGACCGACGAACTCGCCGATGAGGCCGCGCTGGACGCCGTCGGGCTTGACCATCACGAAGGTGCGCTCGCGGTCGGCCATCAAGCTTCGGCCTCCTCGGTCTCCTCGTCGTCTTCCGATTCGTCCTCCTCAGCCGCTGCAGCCTCGTCGGATTCCTCGGTCTCGTCGGCTTCCTCGGATTCGACTTCGTCCTCGGTTTCTGCGTCGGCCTCGTCCTCGGCTTCCGCTTCGGCCTCGTCCTCCTCGGCATCGACGGTCGGAGTGGCCTCGGATTCGGTGGCCTCGGTCT
>Ga0075105_1000136_pt1 | contig 45854 bp, 42 predicted proteins | sample AntDeeMetag02WF5_FD_69800 | JGI IMG/M metagenome (GOLD analysis project Ga0075105, IMG submission 69800) | Saline lake microbial communities from Deep Lake, Antarctica - Antarctic Deep Lake Metagenome 02WF5 | ecosystem: Environmental > Aquatic > Non-marine Saline and Alkaline > Saline | place... | reverse complement strand
GCGATGGGGTCGGGGAGGTTGATGAGCAGCGCCTGGCAGGCGACCAGGTCGCAGCTGTCCTCGCAGAGGGGGAGCTGCGTGGCGTCACCCAGCAGTCGACCGTCGGCGTCGACGTGCGAGAGGAGGGTCTTGTCCGCGTCGAGCGCGAGCACCTCCGCGTCGGACTCCTCGGCGAAGACGGCCGCGAGTTCGCCGGTGCCACAGCCGACGTCGAGGACGCGCTCGCGGGAGGGGAGTGCGAGGGCGTCGAGGGCGTCGCGCTCGCTCCACATCCCCCGGCGGCTCTCCTCGAGGTAGTCGGCGCTGAAGCGGCGCACGGACGGAGGAAAACGGGGGAGGGGCAAAAGCTGAGGGGTTCGGCAACTGGCCCGCCTCGCGCCCCGGGTGTCGGGTCCACGGCAGTGGGGGGCAGGGGGACGGGGATGGCGTGGCGGGCGCAGTCGGTACTACCGGGCACACCAACTTAGTTCCGTCCGAGAGTGAAACGACTGTTTGACCGACTCCGTGCGGCGGTTCGTTCAGGTTTCGGCGAGGCTACTCTCGCGGATTTCCCGGACGCGGTCGATGTTCCACGCGAACCCCTTGCCCTCCTCGTTCGGCGTCTCGAGGACGAGCGGCACGTCGTTGTCCACGACGACGTCGTGGTTGACGAACGCGGTCATACCGTCCTCGCCGATGAGACCCTCGCCGATGTGGGCGTGTTCGTCCTTGTTGGTGCCACAGTCGTGCTTCGAGTCGTTGAGGTGGACGCAGGCGAGGTTCTCGACGCCGACCGTCTCGTCCAGTTCCGCGAACGTCTCCTCGACGCCTTCGGGGGTCGAGAGGTCGTAGCCCGCGGCGAACGCGTGGGCGGTGTCGAGACAGATTTCGAGGTCCTGGGCGGACTCCTCGAGGACGTACGCGAGGTGCTCGAAGTCGCCGCCGAGTTTCGTCCCCGACCCCGCGTCGCTCTCGACGAGCACGGTGACGCCGTCCGGGACGTCGAGTTCGTCGAGCGCGCTGACGGCGTTGTCGAGGCCCTGTCCGACGCCCGCGCCGGTGTGGGCGCCGAGGTGGACGTTCACGTAGTCGATGTCGAGTTCCGCGGCCGCGTCGACCTCCTTCTGCATGCTGTCGACGGACTTCTCGCGCAGGTCCGCTTTGGGTGTACAGAGGTTCACGAGGTACGAGGAGTGGATGACCCACGGGCCGTCGAAGTTCGCCGCAGTGCCCGACCGGAACGCCTCGGCCTCCTCGTCGCCGAGGTTCGGGTCCTGCCACACCTGCGGGGAGTGCGTGAAGATCTGACCACAGTTCCCGCCGACGTCTAGCTGGTTGTCGACGGCGTTGTCGACGCCGCCCGCGATAGAGACGTGTGCACCTACTCGCATACGCTGGGGTTCGCGCGGACCGTCAAAGAGGCTTCGACCGCGGCACAACACCTTTTGACTCGCGGTTCCCTGGAACGGCCATGAGCGACGACGAGGCGTTGGCGGTGGGGGAGCGCGTCCCCCCGGTCGAGGCGCCACTGGTACACGCGGAGGGTGACGCCGAACCGACCTCGCTGAGCGACCTCTACGAAGACCGCCCGCTGCTCGTGGTCTTCTACACGAACGACTTCAGCCCGGACTGCGTCAACGAGTGGTGTTCGTTCCGGGACTACGGCTGGTTCGCGTCGAGCGACGGCCTGCGCGTCGTCGGCGCCAGCAAGTCGAAGGTGAGCACGCACCGCCGGTTCATCGACTACCTCGGCCTCGAGTTCCCGCTGTTCTCGGACGGCGACCTCGAACTGTCGGACGCGTTCGGCGTGACCTATCGCGCGTTCCGCGTGTTCCCGCGCTCGAAGCGGTCGGTGTTCCTCGTCGACACCGACGGCGTCGTGCAGTACCGCTGGGTCGGGGACCACCCCCTCGACCCGACCCGGGACCAGCCACCCCTCGACGAGATCCGGACCGCCGTCGAAGAGCTCTCCGGGGACGAACCGGAGTCTTTCGGCTTCAGCTGACCCGCTCGCGGGTCCACTCGTCGGTCGCGTACTTCTCCTCGGCCAGTTCGCGGGCCGCCTCGAGTTCCCCGTCCGTCCACTCCCCCTCGGTGGCGTCGCACCACGACGCCAGCGCGTCCTCGACGGCCGCTACTGCTGCCTCGCGGTCGATGCCGGATTCCTCGTGGATGCTCGTCACGCGCTCCCGGAACGCCGCCTCGTCGACCCCCGGCGCCGCGAAGACGCCGAGGTGTCGCTCCGGCGCCAGCGCGTACGACAGCGAGCCGTGCTGGATGACCGCGTCGCGGGTGCGGTACTGGGCGTTCCCGGCTATCTTCCGCCCGCTGGCGACCATGTCGTGTGCCGGGTGGAGCGCGCGCAAGTAGCAGGCGGGTTCGTGGAGCGCGGGATGCTCCTCGGGGACGAACTGTGCGTCGACGCCCATCTCGTGGAACGCGTCGAGGATCGGCTCACAGAGCACCTCGTAGCAGTCCATCAGGTCGCCGGGCAACTCGTCGGCGGGTGCGACGATGCTGTAGGAGATGTCGCCGAACTCGTCGTGGTAGATGCCGCCGCCCCCGGTCTGTCGGCGGGTGACATCGATTCCCTCGTGCTCGCAGAACGCCCAGTCCACCGACTCCGCTTCCTGGCGGTAGCCCATCGACAGCGTCGATGGCGACCACTGGTAGGCACGGACCGTCCGCGGCCCGCCGCTGGCCGCCGTCTCGGCGGCGATCTCCTCGAGTGCCATCTGCATCGGCCCGTCGCGGGCCTCCGCCCGAATCAGCCGCCACTCCCGGTCGGCCAGAGTCATGGCCGGAGTTTCGCCGGGAGCGCCAAAAGCCGTTCGTCTGTGCCAGCGGGCCTACAGCAATCCAGGTTTCTCCGCCTCACGGTGCCTGTGGCCACTCTATCGGCGTTTGCTGGCGACATATCCGAGCGTGAGAGCGGCCGCGGGAGAAAATTCTATATCGTAGTATGTGATTTATCGAGTGTTCCCGCCAGAAAACCCTGCTCACGAGAGAGCGGCCGAGTCGTCCGATTTCGTGGCAGAGAGAGTTCTTTTATATCGGGTCGGTCGTTCGGCTCACGTCCGCGGCCCGCGGGGCTTATACCCGGCCCACGACTACTCCGCGACGAATGGTTCGGAACGTCGCCGCCGAGATGGCGGACCTCGACGCCGAGGACTTCCACCTGCTCTCGGGCGTCGAACACGGGATGCGGTTCTCGCGGTGGGTGAACCGGGAGAAACTCCCGGAGTTCTCCCGCCTCACGGCCGAGGAGGTCGACTACCGCCTCGACCGGATGCTCGACCTGGAGTTCCTCGAGCGGAAGACCATCCAGTACGAGGGCGTCCAGTTGACGTTCGCGGGCTACGACGCGCTCGCGTTGCACACGTTCGCCGAGCGGGAGACCGTCGACGGGTTCGGCGCGCCCCTCGGCGTCGGCAAGGAGAGCGACGTCTACGAGGTGCAGTCCTACCGCCCGATGGCGCTGAAGTTCCACCGCGAGGGGTACACACAGTTCCGGGAGGTCCACCGCGGCCGCGACTACACCAGCGACAAGGAGCACACGTCCTGGCAGTACACCGCCCGGAAGGCCGCCGAACGGGAGTACGACGCCCTGGAGACCCTCTACCCGGACGTGAACGTCCCGCGCCCGGTCGACCAGAACCGCCACGCCATCGTGATGGAGAAGATGACCGGGACGGAGCTGTCGAAGGCGAAACTCGAGCCTGAGCAGGCCAGCGGCGTCCTCGACCTCATCCTTCGGGAGGTAGCGGCCGCCTACGACGCGGGCTACGTGCACGCGGACGTCAGTGAGTACAACGTGTTCGTGAGCGAGGACGGTATCGTCCTCTTCGACTGGCCGCAGGCGACGCCAACCGACCACGAGAACGCCCGCGAACTGCTCGACCGCGACGTGGCGAACATCGTCGGCTACTTCCAGCGGAAGTATCCCGGCGACGTGCCCGAGGCGGACCTGACGGCCGTCGCGGACGCAGTGGCTGCCGACGAGCTCCGTTCTATCGAAGATTACTGAAGCGGCATCCGGTTCACATCGCCGTGGCACCGGAAGCTCCCGGGAGCGCCAAAATTCGGACCTGTCGCTGCCCGTTCGCTCACGGCTCGTCGGGGACAAAAACGTCCGCCCGCACGTCCGTCCGCACGCCGTACTCCGCGTCGGCGACGGAGTCGGCTACGGTCTCGTCGCTGTAACGCGACTCGACGCTCGCGGTGACCGCCTCTCGCACGGCCGCCCGCGCCGCGGCGCCGACCCTGGTCGCGCTCCCGGAGAACGGTGCCGGTTCGCCCGACGGGTCGCAGGCGGCGACGACGGCGTCCGTCGTGGTGCCCGTGAACCCCGTCTCGCCCAGCAACGTCGCCGTCTTCGCCTCCGTCGCCACGGAGACCAGGTTCGCGAGCGCCGCGTCGTCGAGCGCGCGGTCCGTGCCGACGAAGACGTTGACCGTGCCTGCCCCGGGTTCGGGGTCGGCCGGTAACTCGCCGCCCGCGGGGTCGAGCGGGAGCGACGCGGGGTTCGAGAGCCCCGCCGTCGCGACGGCCGTGACCGGCCCGCAGCGCGCGCCGCGGGCGTGCCGCTGGCCGACCCCGGTCAGCAACACTGGACCGCCGGCCACATCGCCGAACCCCGCCGCAGCGAGGCGCTCCGCGACGTACGTGCCGATGTCCTCGCAGTGCCAGCCCTCCGGGACGGTGACGTTGTACGCGGCGTCGGCCTCGGCGAATCCGCCGTCCCATCCCGTCGAGAGCCAGCGCGTCGCCGACCGTCGAAGGCGGAGGACGTCGTCCGCGACGACAGTCTCAAACATCCGCGAGCACCGCCAGTAGTCGGTCGTTTTCGGCGGGCGTTCTGACTGCGACCCGGACGTGCGAGTCGAGGCCGCGGAACGTCGTCGCGTCCCGGATGGTGACCCCTCGCTCGCGCGTCGCGTCGACGAGTGTAGCCACGTCCCGGTCGCCGACGTCGAGCAGCAGGAACGGCGCGTCGGATTCGTGGACGTCGAAGCGATCGTCGAGTTCCGTGCGCATCCGCGCTCGTTCGCTGGCGACGCGCTCACGAGTCCGTTCGACGAACTCGTCGTCGACCATCGAGTGCGCGCCGACGGCGGCGGCGGGCGTACCGAGGTTCCACGCCCGGCGTGCGGTCTGGAGGTCCGCAAGTCGGTCGCTAGTCGCCACCAGAAACCCCGCGCGGAGGCCGGGGAGGCCGAACAGTTTGGTCAGCGAGCGCGCGACGACGACGCCTTCCGTGCCCGCGACCGAGGAGTGGTCGGTGAACCCGAGGAACGCCTCGTCTGCGAGCAGTTCCGTGCCGGCGCCCCGACAGCGCGCGGCGAACTCACTGAGGGCGTCTGGGTCGGAGGCGTCGCCGGTCGGATTGTTCGGATTGCAGACGACGGCCATCGCGTGGCCCGCGGGGTCGGCGTCGAGCAGTTCGTCGTGGGGGACGAACACCGGGTCGGCGCCCTGGAGTTCGACTTCGCGTGCGTACTCGCCGAAACTCGGGTAGGGGACGAGGACGCTGTCGCCGGGTTCGACGCACGTCTCGACGGCGAGGCGGATACCCGCGAGGCCGCCCGGCGTCGGAACGACCCGCTCGGCATCGCAGTCCACGTACCCCGCGGCGGCCGCCCGGTAGTCCGGATACGCGTCGTTCGGGTAGCGCGCCGCGTCGTCGAGCGCCGCGCTGTACACTTCGCACACGCCGTCGGGAATCCGTGGGTTGACGTTCGCGCTGAAGTCCAGGACGTCAGGGTCGTCGCTGCCGCCGTGGGGCACGCGGGCGGCGTCGCGGACGGCGTCAGGGTCCATCGCTCACCTCCCCCGCGGCGAGCAGCCGCTCGGCGAGTTCGGCGTCCGAGCGGCGGTTCACGTTGACCGCGAGGCGGGCGTCGTAACTCCGGTACACGCCGTCCTCGTCCTCGTCCACGACGTTCAGTCCTGTCGGTACCCACGGCTCCTCGCTGTCGCAACTCGCGCCGAGTGCCTCCTTCAGCGCCCGGGGGACGCGCACGCTCGTCGACCCGTCGGCGCTCCAAAGGACCGTGTCCACCACCTCGCCCGCCAGCAGCGGGAGGTCCGCGGCGACGGTGAGGACGGGCATCTCGACGCGTTCGAGCGCACTGGTGAGATCCGCGACGTACCCCTCGCCCGGCGTCTCGACGAGGGGCAAGTCGCCAGCGACGTGGGCCCTGGTTTCGGGCGCGTACGGGGAGACGACGGCGTAGGTGGTCTCGATTCGGCTCGTGGCGAGCGCGTCGCGCACCCGGTCGACCATCGGCCGCCCGCCGACCGCGAACAGCGGCTTCTCGACGTCGGCGTCGAGACGGGTGCCCCGCCCACCGCACATCAGGAGAGCGTCCACACGATCACCCCCGCGTGGAGGCCGGCGACGCGACCGATCTCGTTGACGAGTCCGAAGGCGTCCCCGCTGACGCCGCCGAGGAGGCGCCGAACCCACCAGAGTGCGAGCAGACTGGCGCCGACGGCGCCGGCGAGCGAACCGCCCGCGGCCGGCGACGGCCAGGAGAGCGCGACGGCGGGGAGCGCGACGACTGCGGCGGGGAGGAGGTCGTGCCCGCTCGCTCGAGACGTGAACTGCGAGCCGAGGCCCTCGTGGGTGGCCGTACCGAGCGCGGCGACCGCCGCCTGCCCGAATTTCGCGCCGACCTCCGCGGCGACGACGACGGCGACGGCGAGTTCGAGCGGAAGGCTGACGACGCCGAATGCGCCGGCGGCGAGGCCGACGAAGACGAACGCCACGGCGGTCGCAGCGCCGACGCCGACCGTGGTGTCCTTCAGCACCGCACGGCGGTCGTCTGGGTCGCCGTGGACCACGGCGGCGTCGCCGACGTCCGCGACGCCGTCGAGGTGGTTGATGCCGGTGACGGCGACGACCCACGCGACGTACGCGAACGCGACGGTGGTTCCGGGTACTGACGTCTGCAGGACGAGGAGCGGGGTGGCGAGGAGCGCCCCGACAGCGTACCCGGCAAGCGGGAACGCCCAGGGCGACGCGCGGAACGCCAGCCAGGCGTCCTCCCCGTGGCCGACCGGGAGGCGCGTGAGGAATCCGAGAGCGCCCCGCAGCGCGGTCAGGACCACGCGACCACCCCCGCCGCGAGCGCGGCCGCGAGCAGCCCGGCAGTCCCCACCGCGCGGACACCGCGGCGACTCTCTGCAACGGTCGGGAACGCGTCGCCGAGCGGGAGGTCGTAGACGCCGGGTTTCTGGAGACGGACCCCGAGCACCGCGGCGAGCGTCGCCATCGGCCACCCGGAGTTGGGGGACGGCGGGGCAGCGGCGTGGGAGCGAGCGCGGACGACGGCCCCCGGGAGGAGCGTGGTCGCCGCGAGCAACAGCGCGCTCAGCCTCGCGGGGAGCCACATCACGGCGTCGTCGAGGCGGGCGCTGGGGGTGCCGACGCGCTTCTCGCGGTAGCCCAGCATCGAGTCGAGCGTGTTCACGCCCTTCACCCACGCCGCGGCGCCGGCCGCCACGGGCAGCGAGACGAACGCGCCGACGGCGAACGCGAGCAGCGGCGCGACGAGGCCGTCGGCGAGATTCTCCGCCGCGCTCTCCACCGCCGCGCTCCGCACCTGCCCCGCCGAGAGGTCCGCGGCGTCGCGGCCCGCGAGCGAGCGAAGGCGTCCGCGCGCGGCGTCGAGGTCCGTCTCCGTGCCGTCGACGACGGCGCGGGCTTCGCGCAGCAGCATCCGACGGCTCGACGCCGCGAACAGCGCGAGACCGGCGACCGCGGCGGCGAGTTCTGGGGCGATGCGTCCGGCGAGCGCGACCAGTCCGCCGACCGCCAGGGCCGCCGCGAACGGGAGCACGAGCGCCACGCTGGCCCCGACAGCCAGGGGATGGGTCCACTCGCGGTCGAACGGCGCGACCAGGCGCCCGAACCAGGCGACCGGGTGGACGCGCGTCGGCGGTTCGCCGACGGCGGCGTCGAGGACGACGGCGAGCGCGACGGCCGCGGCGGCGGTCAGTCCCACGCTCGCGCCTCCAGTTGGTCCGCAATCGCTGCGAGTTCGGCGTCGTCGAGCAGCAGCGCGCGGCCACCGACAGCCTCGACGCCGCCGTCGGCCTCCGAGTCGTCGCCGACGTGGACGAGCGACTCTGCCGACACGTCGAGCGCGTCCGCGACGGCCTCGAACGCACGCTCGTGGGGTTTGCGCCAGCCGCAGTCCACGCTCGTCACGACGGCGTCGAATTCGCCAGCGAGATCGGCTCGGTCGAGGGTCCGCTCGACGAGGCCGGGTACGCTACAGTTCGAGAGGACGGCGACCGGACCGTTCTGGCGGGCCGCATCGACGGCGTCGCGGGCGGCGTCTCTAACCGAGACGGGGCGGTCGAAGGCGTCCAGGGTCGCCGCGTCGACTGCGGATTTGGATGCGTCGACGTTCCGGCTCTCGAGGGCGGCCGCGACGTGGGTCGCGAGCGAGTGCTCCGCGCCCGTTGGGGCGTCGAACTGCGGTTCGCGGTAGGCGGTCGCCCAGTCCGCGGGGACGGTGACGTCGCGCTCGCGGAGGGCGTCCGCGACCGCCGTCGCCGGCTCGGCCGGCCGGTCGGCCGACACGAGCGTCCCGAACAAGTCGAACGATGTCGCCACTGTGCGTTGCATTACTGCAAGTGAACTTGAACTACCCGGTCACGCCGCTCAGAACTCCGTCCCCCTCCGCGCGCCCTGCCCCGCCTCGATGGGGTGTTTCTGCTTGCGTACCTCCGTCACGAGGTCCGCGCTGTCGAGGAGGTAGGCGGGTTCCTCGTGGCCGCCCGTGAGCACGAGTTCGAGGTTCGCGGGCTTGTTCTCGACGAGGTCCACGACGTCCTCGGGGGCGACGAGGCCTCGGTTCGCGGCGTAGAGAATCTCGTCCAGAATCAACAGGTGGACGCCGTCGTCGGCGGACCCGTCGAGTGGGAGCGGGCCGTCGACGTCGTGAGAGGCGTCGAGGAGTTCCCGGGCGCGAGCGAGGCCGCCCTTCGCGCGGGCCTCGTGGTCCTCGTCGTTGGACTCGTCGAGGAAGCCGTGCCAGCCGTAGTGCCCGGAGTTCTCGTAGGTGAACCCCGGAAGGGCAGCGATGGCGTTGTACTCCCCGCGGACGTCCTCGACGCTGGACGTGCCGCCCTTCATGAACTGGAGCATGTGGACTCGGTAGCCGTGGCCGGCCGCCCGCAGTCCCATCCCCATCGCGGCCGTCGTCTTCCCCTTCCCGTCGCCCCACCAGACCTGCACGAGGCCGAACTCCTCGGGCGCGGTCGGTTCGATGGGTTGTGGACCGATTGCGGGGTCGGCGTCGTCGCTCATGGGTCGAACTCCACGGCCGAGCCTATCGAATCCTCCGGTCCCGGCGCATCGCTCTAGACGAACGTTTGAGGGCTCAAGACCCCCGATTTCTCCGGGGCGCGGCGGACCCACGGCTATTTATACGAGCACGCGGGAAACAACTGGTGAACGTACCGACACCACATGACACGTACCGCCACCGCCACCGTCGTCGCACTGCTCCTCGTCACGGCTGGAGTGGCCGCAACCCCTGTGGTGGCGACCGACGAGTCAGCGTCGTTCGGTGAAGGCTACGTGACGGTCGAGCGGGGCGAAACTGCGACCATCACGGTGAGCCACTCCGCGCCGGGGAACCTCACCATCGGCAGCGAGAACGACGGCTTCGAGGTCGTCGTGCCGCTGGGCGGGTCGGGCAAGAAGATCGTCGAGTTCGACACGTACCGGACCACCGGGTCGAACCCGGACAAGTTCCTCTCGGTGAACGGTGGCCACCTCCACTCGATGCCGCTAGACGAGGCCATCGAGCCCGGCAAGTACCAGCTGGAGGTCACCATCGACGGCGTCACGCAAGCCGTCGGGAACCTGGAGGTGACGGAGCGCGGCGAGACCACCGGGACGACGGGCGTGCTTCCCGGAGACGTCGACTTCGAGGAGTCGAAGCCGGGCAACATCCACAGTCGCGTCACGCCCAGAGGGACCGTCGCCCACGGCGACTACGCGGCGTTCGTCGTCAACGAGAGCGGACTCGGCTGGGCGGTGAACGAGAGCGGGCTGGCCGACGAGTTGACCGCGGAGATCGTCGAACTCGACCCCGAGCCGAACACGGTCGCCGACGAGTTCTCTGGGGGGGACTTCCGAATCATCTCCCAGGTCGAAGACCACGACCGGTTCCTCGTGCTGTGGGACACCGACCAGGTCGAACGCCACCGGAGTTCGAACAACACCTACGAGTTCCGGCTCACACTCGACGGCAGCAGCAACCTCGTCGCGGAGGACGAGCGCCTCGTCGAGCAGCGGACGAAGGTGTTAGAGCCCGCGGTAGCGCTCACCGCGGAGCCGTCGTTCACGCTCGCGCCGTGGGACGACGCCACGATGCGCGTCGACGGACGGACGAACCTCGCGCCGACCACGTCCCTCGACGTGCGGGCGCTCCAGGAGACGCCGAACTCCTACCTCTGGAAGAACGTCGTGGACGTCTCGACCAACGGCACGTTCACAGCGACCTTCGACTTCTCGGCGGCGACCCCGCCGACGTCGTTCCCGCTGTGGGTGCGCGAGTACCAGGACATGAGCGAGCGAACTGTCCGACTCACCACGGCGAACGCGACGGTGACCTTCGAGTCACAACAGGTGGCCGACGGGGCGGTGGTCGCGCAGAACGTGACGACGTCCCACGGCGGATTCGTCCGCCTCTCCGCGGACAACGAGACCATCGGCGCCTCCGCGTACCTCCCGGAAGGGTCCCACGAATCGGTTCGCGTCCCGCTGAACACCACGCTGGAGAACGCGACCGAGGTGACGGCGACAGTCGTCGCCGATGCCAACCGTAGCGGCGCGTTCGAGGCCAGCGACGGCCCGTACGAGGTCGACGGCGTGCCAGTCGCGGACAGCGCGACGGTGCTCCCGTCCCCGGAGGACTCCGGCAACGAAACAACCACGACCACTCGGACCCGGACCGAGACGACGTCGGGTCTCGACGTCGACGAGAGCGACCCGTTGACACCGAATCCCGCGAACGCGAGTAACGGTGGGTCTTCGGGCGGATTCGTGCCGCTCTCGCCGCTCACGGCGGTCGTGGCGCTCGCGGCGGCGGCGCTGCTGGGGTGGCGGCAGTGACCCGACAGTTTATGGTGCGCCGGGATGCTGCTTACGGTGACAAATCACGCTTCATGAGGGGCTCAACGAGTCGTCCGAGACGGAGGGGGTGGTGATGTTCGAAGAGATGGAGGAGCCGGCGTTCCCGGAGTTCCTGGCCGCGTTCTGGGCGGAGAAGGGGTGGGACACGTCGGTGACACCGAACGACGACGGCACGTACCTCGTCGCCGGGGACAAGGAGAGCGGGACCCGCGGGCTCATCGGCGTTCGCCCCAGCGGCGAGACCGAGATCGGCGCCTCGGAGGTCGAGGACTTCGCCGCCTTCTGCGACAAGAAGGGCGTCGACGTCCGCGTGATGGCGACCCGCGGCCGGTTCACGACCGGCGCGCGGAGCGCCGCCGACGCCGGCGACGTCCACCTGCTCGACCCGAACGAACTGGCGTCGGCGGTGCGCGACGAGGGCGTCGAGGAACTCGTCGGCAAGTTCACGGGCGGCGGTGGCGGCGGGTCCCTGTTCGACAGCCTCCCGTTCCCGGTGCCGTCGGGCCTGCCGAAGGGGGTGCCCATCGTGCCCATCGCGGCCGCCGTCGTCGTCGTGCTCGCGGCCGTGTTCGCGGGGCCGACGCTGCTCGGCTTCGTCCCGTTCGTCGGCGGCGGTGGTGGCGGTGGCCCGGCCGACGCCGGCACGCCGTTCACGGCGATGTCGCTAGCGAACTCGGGGAACGCGACGGCCAACGGGACGGCGAACGTGACGACGGTACGGTGGGATGCCCGCGTCCAGAACAGCGTCGGGAACTACAGCGCGCGGGCGAACGAGACGTTCGTCGTCGTCCAGTTCAACGCGACCGCCGGCGACGAGATAACGACGCTACGCCCCAGTAACTTCGTGTTGCACGTCAACGGGACGAACCGGGCGCCCCAGACGTTCCAGAACACGACCAACACGTTCAAGAGCAAGCTACTGCCGACGCGGATGGCGCCCGGAGATACGTCGCGTGGTGTCCTCGTGTTCTCCGTGCCGGAGAACTTCGACGGGGCGACGCTCGTCGAGACGTACGACGGCCCGGGCGTCCGGTTCCAGCGCGCGGACCTCACCTTCGACGTCGAGTAGTTCCGAAGTTCTTAACCCCGACCGATTCGAACTCAGGGTAACTCGCTGGCGAGCGGGCTCCAGCGGGCTCCTGACCACAGTCAGGACGGGATGTGATCCGTGAGGCGCTGCGTGCCTCGCGGATTGAACCACGCAACGCCCGCGGACAACACATGACACGAAGCCTCTACTCCCACATCAAGGAAGCCTGGCGGAATCCCAGCGACGGGAAACTCGCCGAGCTCCAGTGGCAGCGCAAGCAGGAGTGGCGCAAGCAGGGCGCCATCGAACGCATCGACCGACCGACGCGCCTCGACAAGGCCCGCGAACTCGGCTACAAGGCCAAGCAGGGCGTTGTCGTCGCCCGCGTCAGCGTCCGGAAGGGCACCGCCCGGAAGTCCCGATTCAAGGCGGGCCGCCGGACGAAGCGCCAGGGCGTCAACCGCATCGGCCGCGCGAAGAACCTCCAGCGCATCGCCGAGGAGCGCGCGTCGCGGAAGTTCATCAACCTCCGCGTGCTGAACTCCTACTGGGTGGGCGAGGACGGCTCCCAGAAGTGGTTCGAAGTGATTCTCCTCGACCCCGAGCACGGCGCCATCAAGAACGACGACGACCTCAACTGGATCTGTGAAGACTCCCAGGAGAACCGCGTCTTCCGCGGCCTGACGAGCGCGGGTCGCCGCGCTCGCGGCCTCCAGAACCGCGGCAAAGGCGCCGAGAAGGTCCGCCCGAGCACGAACGCCGGCAAGCGCCGGAAGTCGTAGCGGACGGCGGTCTCACTTCTGCAGTTCTCCGCGCCGCGTAGCGCGAGCGCTGCGCCTACACGGAGTATCACGAATCTCCCTGGTAGATTTAAGTGTATGCGGGCTGCCTGCTACTGTATACCAATGGCCATAGACGCGAACTTCGAACAGAACCGCGAGAAGGTAGACACCCACGAGGGCCACGACGTCTGGGGGCCAGTCGAGGAACCCGAGAAACTCGGCATCCACGGCACGCACGTCGCCGTCGACTTCGACATCTGCATCGCCGACGGCGCCTGCGTCGAGGACTGCCCCGTCGACGTCTTCGAATGGGTCGACTCCCCCGACCACCCCGAATCCGAGCTGAAGGCCGACCCCGCCAACGAGAGCCAGTGCATCGACTGCATGCTCTGCGTCGACGTCTGCCCCGTCGACGCCATCGACGTCGACGCCGGTCGAGCGGGGCGAACCTGACGATGCACACGGTCACACTGACAAAGGGCGTGCCGGACTTCCGCGAGGGACAGGTGTCCTTCGACGAGGACGGCCACCTCGAACGCGGCGACACGCCAACCGTCATGAACCCGAACGACAAGCACGCACTGCGCGCGGCGCTCCAGACGAAGATACGGCAGGGCGGCACCGCGAGCGTGATGAGCATGGGGCCGCCGGGCTACGGCGACGTGCTCCGCGAGGCGATGGCGTCCGTCTACGCCGACGACCTCTACCTGCTGTCGGACCGCGAGATGGCGGCCGCCGACACGTGGGCGACGGCGATGACGCTGGCGACAGGCCTCGAACGACTCGAACCCGACCTCGTGTTCGCGGGGTTCAAGACCGCCGACGGCGAGACCGGCCACACCGGCCCGCAGACCGCGTGGTGTCTCGACTGGCCGATTCTCACCCACGTCGTCGCGCTCGACGTGGAACCCGAGGAGGGGCGCGTGCGGGCGAAGCGCCTCGTCGCGGGCGACGTCGACGAGATAGAGACCGTCGAGGCGTCGCTGCCGGCGTTCGTCGTCACCGACCCCGAGTTCGAACCGACCTACCGGAAGGCCGCCCACCGCCTCGAACACAAGGACCGGCGGGCAGAGACCACTGAGCGCGCCGAGGACCACGAGGACCACCTGACAGTGTGGGACCACGAGGACCTCAACCTCGACCCCGACTACATCGGCCTGGACGGCTCGCCGACCATCGTCTCCGGGGTGGACCCGATTCCGAAGGCGCCCGCCGAGCGGGACGCAACGATGGTCGACGCGCGGGACGAGGAGGGGATGGAGCAGGTCGTCGACGAACTCCAGCAGTTCGCGGGGGGTGACTGACAGTGGCGCTCGACCCGAACGACTACGACATCTCCGAACTCGGTCCCGAGATACAGGACGTCGAGGACGTCGACGAACTCGAGGACATCCTCGAGACGGAGAAAGCCGGGAAGGACCGCGCCGGCGCGAAACAGCTCATCCAGTCCCGCATCGAGAAGTTCCGCGAGGACGAGGCCGAGGACCGCGAGGACCTCGACCCGACGGAGATGAGCCCCGCTGACCTCGCCAACGAACTCCAGAACATCGACAGCGTCGAGCGACTGGAGGAACTGATCGAGCGCGAGGAGAGCGGCGAGGACCGCGACAGCGTCAAGCGCCTCGTCCAGAAGCGCATCGACTCCATCCAGGGCAGCGGGGAGCGCGAGGAGGAGATTGAGCGTGTGCCGCCCGAGGAGAAGTACCCCGACCTCGACCACCCGACCGCGGACAAGCAGTACGTCGAGGAGATGGAGGACGGCACCTACGAGGACATGTGGGTGTTCTGCGAGACGAAGGACGGCGACCTGCTCGACGTCTCACGAGAGATGCTCGGGAAGGCGCGAGGCCTGATGGACGGCTACAACGAGGAGTACGACGACGGGGACGACGAGCGAGTCGTCGCCGTGCTGCTCGAGGACGAGGTCGGTGACCTGGCCGACGAGGCCATCGCGTGCGGCGCCGACGTGGTCGTCTACCAGGACGACCCCGAACTGGAACGGTTCCGGCACAAGCCGTACGCGGAGCTGTTCTCCGCGATGGCTCGCGCCGGCGGTGAACTCGACGCGGAACCGGACGCCGGTGACTCGTCGTGGCGCGACTACGACGAACCGCGGTACGTGCTGTTCCCGGCGACGAACAACGGCCGTGACCTCTCCGCACAGGTGCAGGGCGAACTCGACAGCGGCCTGGCGAGCGACTGCTCGGGGCTGTACATCGACGACACCGTCATCTCGAACCCCGCGAAGACGGGGCGTGAGGGCGAGAAGAAGCGCTTCGAGCGCGTCCTCCACATGAAGCGCCCGGACTTCTCGGGCTTCGAGTACTCCACCATCCTCTGTCTGGACAACCCGACGCGGGAGTTCCACCCGCAGGGCGCCTCGGTCATCCCGGGGAGCTTCGAGGTGCCGGAGCCCGACACCGGGCGTGAGGGCGAGGTGCACGAGTACGACTTCTCGCTGCCCGAGTCGTGGTTCCAGGTCGAGGTCACGGAGTACGACGAACTCGACAGCGGCGTCGACCTGACGGGCCACGACGTCGTCGTGGCGCTCGGCCGCGGTATCGGCGACGACCCCACCGAGGGGATGGAACTCGGCCTCGAACTGACGAACGCATTCGAGGACGCCGCGATGGGCATCACCCGCGGCATCGTCACCTCGTCGTACGACTTCGACGGCCACGTCGAGCAGTACGCCAGCGAGGAGCGACAGATCGGCGAGACCGGACAGGTCGTCGAGCCGAAACTGTACGTCGCGGCGGGCATCAGCGGTGCGGTCCAGCACAAGGTCGGGATGGACGAGTCCGACACAATCGTCTCCATCAACACCGACCCCGACGCGGACATCCGGGACTTCTCGGACTACTTCGTGGAGGGCGACCTCTTCGAGGTGTTGCCCGTGCTGACCGACGCGCTGGAGAGTGGGGAACTGGACGTCGAAGAACTCGCGGCTACAGGCGGTGCATCCGATGACTGAAACTGACGACTACGAGCACTACGAGGCGGTCGTGGTCGGCGCCGGCCCTGGCGGGGCGGCGGCGGCCGCGGCACTGGCGGACAACGACGTAGAGACACTCGTCCTCGAACGCGGCGTCGAGGCCGGGTCGAAGAACGTGAGCGGGGGGCTGCTGTACGGCGAGGAGTCCGCGCCGTACACGCTCGACGACCTCTTCCCGGGCGTCCGGGAGGCGGCGACCGAGCGCCCCGTGACGGAGTACTACCTCCACAACGTCGCCGGGCGGCAGGTCGAGACGTTCGACATCACCGACCTCCACGAGCACGACACGGCGTGGTCGGACGCGGTGCTCCGGCGGCACATGGACTCGTGGCTCGCCGAGCGCGTCCACGAGCGCACCCGGGAGACCGGCGGCGGCCTGCTGACCGACGTGCGGGTCAACGGCCTGCTCAGGGAGAACGGTGAGATCGTGGGCGTCACCTGCGACGAACTCGACCCCATCCGGGCCGACGTCGTGGTGGCCGCGGACGGCGTGAACAGCGAACTCGCGCGGGACGCGGGCCTGATGAACTGGGACGAACCCGAGCAGTGGTTCCAGGGCGTGAAGGCCGTCGTCGACGTGGACCCCGAGGTGGTCAACGAGCGCTTCGACATCGATTCCGACGAGGGCGTCGCTCACCTGTTCTCGGGGGACCTCTTCGAGGACGTCCGCGGGGGCGGGTTCTGCTACACGAACGAGGGGTCGCTCTCCATCGGGACGGTGTTCCACCTCGACAGCCTGGTCGCCGAGGAGGCCGAACCCCACGAACTGCTCGACGCGCTGCTCACTCACCCGCTGCTGGCGGACTGGCTGGGCGACGACTACGAGGAACTGGAGTACGGCGCGAAACTCGTGCCGGACTCGAAGAAGGCCGCCCACCCCTCGCCCCACGAGGGCCGCCTGCTGCTGGTGGGGGACGCCGCGGGCCAGATGCAGGCCCAGGGCCCCATCATCAAGGGGATGAACCACGCCGTGAGCGCCGGCGCGCTCGCCGCGGAGGCGTACGTCGCGGCGAAGAACCGCGACAACCCGACGAGCGCGGGAAAGCGCTACGAGCGCCGCCTCCAGAACGAAGGCGTGATGGACAAACTCCGGCCGTCGGGCTACCGAGTCACGAGCGCGCTCGGTGAGCACGACGCGGTCACCGGCATCGTCGACGGCGTGCTCACGTCCTCGGTGGGCCGGGCGGCGGTGCGCGCGCTGGGCGGCCGCCTCGAGGCGCTGTACGGGTCGCCGTATCTCGCCTCCATCGTGCCGGACACGCAGACGCCGTACGTGACGCTGCCGACGGTCATCGCCGAGGAACTCGGCGCCACCGTCACGAGCGAGTCCAGCGTGGAGCCGCCGAGTCTCGCCGACCGCATCGGCGACCTCACCTACGACACGGACGTCGGCAACCCCCACATCGAACTACAGGACAACTCCTACGAGGCGAGCGGCGCCGCCGTGACGGCGTGCCCGGTGAGCGCCGAGGACTTCGGGGGTGGCTGCTACCGCTCGGAGACCGTCGAGCGCAACGGCGGCGAGGAGCGCGTGGTGAGCCTCGACACCCAGCCCTGCGTGGAGTGCGGGACCTGTGCGGTGGTCGCGGACACCGAGTGGGAGCACCCCCGCGGCGGGAAGGGCGTGGAGTTCGAGCAGGGATGAGCGACCGGTCGCCGTACTGGGAGCGCATCAAGCCGCTGGCGAATCGCGCCCAGCGGGACACCGAGCGTTTCGAGCCGCCCGAGAAACCGCTGAACGAGGCGGAGGCCCTCGAGTACCTCCGGGAGGGCGTGGGCCCGGCCATCTCCATCTACGTCGAGGGGCGGACCGGCGGCGAGCCGGCGCCGTTCACGGCCGTCGAACTCTCCCTGCTCGAACAGTCACTGAACAGCTGGCTGTCGCTGTACGCGCAGTGTTACGGCGTGCAACTGGACGCCGACTTCTCCATCCGCGAGGCCGCCACGGTGCTCGTCGACACGCGGAACGTCGTCGACACCGCGCAGGTGCTCACCCACGTGCCCGAGCGAGCGAGCGCCGAGGGCTGACACCGACCGACACGTGGTAACGGGTGACAAAGGTTTACATAGGCTGGTTCAGTACGAACTATCATGAACGTCGAGCACAGCATGGAGTTCGGTCACGACGACCGCGAGCGCATCTACAACTACGTCGAGCGCCACGGCGAGTGCGGCTTCGACGACATCGACGACGGACTCCACCTCGACCCGCGGGGCGTCCGCCACCACGTAGCCATCCTGCGACGCGACGGCTACGTCACCGTCGAGGACGGCCGCATCGCCGTCGCCTTCGACGACGTCGCCGCCGAGGAGCACCGCGACGGCGACGTGGAGTTCGTCGTCCGGCCCGCCCACCAGTCGGACCTGACAGGTCTCGTGGGCGCCATCCGGCAGGTCGCCAGCGAGCGCACGTACATCGAGGCCGAGTCCGTCGCGGACGTCATCGACCACGAAGAGGTCATCCTCCGGCACAACGAACTCGAAGAGCGCATGTTCTTCGTCGCCACCGTCGGCTCCGACGTGGTCGGGTGGGTCCACGTCGCAGGCTCCGAACTCGAAAAACTCGAACACACCGCCGAACTCACGGTCGGCGTCATCGAGACCTACCGCGGCCACGGCATCGGCAGCCACCTCCTCAGCCGCGGCCTCGAGTGGGCCGGCAGCCGGGGGTACGAGAAGATGTACAACAGCGTCCCGTCGTCGAACGACGAGGCCGTCGAGTTCCTGAAGGCCAACGGCTGGGAGATCGAGGCCGTCCGCGAGGACCACTACAAACTCGGCGACGAGTACGTCGACGAGGTGATGATGGCGGTCCGGCTCTGAGGCGATGGCCTGCGCGGAAGCGGGCTGTTCCCGTCCAGCGGCCGTCCGCGTCCACGACCCCCGCGGCCCGGACCGCGACGTCTGTCTGCCACACGCGAGGAGCCTGAGCCAGCGCGACGGCGTCGTCGCCACGCCCATCGAGGGCGCCGACGCCGAGTGGCCGTAACTACTCTTCTTCGAGCAGTTCCCGCTCGATGTCGGGGGTGCCACCGATGGCGCCCGCGAGACTGCGGGTGAGCAGGTCGAAGAACGCAACGAACGGCCAGAGAAGTAGGCCGACGTACTTCAGGGGCCGCGCGGCCGTGAGCGCCCAGGATTCGGCGTTCGCCAGTCCCCAGGACTTCGGCAGAATCTCCCCGCAGACGAGCACCAGCGTCGTCGCCACGAGCGTCGTCCCGACGACCGCGAGTTCCGGCGGGAGGTAGGTCACCAGCAGCACCGTGAGGATGCTGGACGTCGCGATGTTCACCACGTTGTTTCCGACGAGAATCGTCACCAGCAGGCGGTGGGGGTCCTCCCGGAGTCGCTGCAAGCCCGGCCCGCGGTCGTCGCCCTCCGCGAGCGCGTCGATTCGTTCCGGCGTCAGTGAGAACAGCGCGATCTCGGTGCTGGAGAAGAACGCCGACACCGCTAGCAGGACGGCGACGGCGGCGAGCGACGCGACGACGGAGAACTCGACTGGCATACGTCGACCAGCGGTACCAGCCCCTAAGTCGTTGGCGTAATCGGCAGCGTCTCGCTACCCCTGGGTCCACTTCGCGTCCGCGAGCGTGCGCTGGACGGCCTCCTCGCCGACCGCGCGGGCGAGCGTCTCGTAGCCCGCGCGCTCCGAGCGGTCGCCGGCGTCCGCGACGAGCCTGGAGACGATGAACTCCGGCGTCGACTTCCCGACGGTGTCGAAGCGTGGCTGGTAGTCGACGAGCAGCGCGAGGTCCTGGCTCAGCCCCTCCGCGAAGATGCCGTCCGTGCGCGCCACGTCCGGCAGCGGTTCCAGGTCGTCGGCGAGGTGCGTGACGAAGACGCCGAGGGCGTCCTGGTCGACGGTGAGCGTGACGAGGCCGTGGAGCAGGTCGGCGGCGCTCCCGGGTTCGGTGATGGCCTCGAACTCGTCGACGAGCATCAGCGTGCGCTCGCCGGTCGCCAGTGGCGGCACGACGGAGTTCAGCGTCGCCTCCAGCACGCCCGCGTTGAACGAGGCGTGGCGGCGGTGGAAGACGATGGAGTCCACCGGCCCGACCGCCGCGCGCTCGGCGGGCACCGGGAGCCCCATCGCGGCGAGCAGCGCTACCTGCGAGAGCGTCTCCAGCAGCGTCGTCTTCCCGCCGGAGTTCGCCCCCGTGAGGACCGCCACGCGGTCGCCCGACGGAACGTCCGCGAAGTCGTGGTCGCCGACGGCGTAGGTCACCGGCTGAACGTCGCCGCCCTCCGCGGCGAGCGTGAGGTTGCGGGCGTTCCGGACCGCGAGCGCGTCGTGGTCGACGAACTCCGGCCGTACGAGGTCGTGGGCGTGGGCGAACCGCGCCAGCGAGAGGTGGAAGGCCAGGTCGCTGACCGCCTCGACGGCGGCGTCGACCGCCTCCCGAGCGCCCGAGATGGAGCCACGGAGGTCGGCCGCGACCTCCTCGGCGCGCTCGTCGGCGCGTTCGCGGAGGTCACCGGAGAGTTCGCGGAGGGTCGTGCTCACGAAGTCCGGCGCGTCGGTGGCGTCGGCCACCATCGCGTTCCGGACCTGGCGCGGTTCCACGTCGGCCTCCGTGGCGACGTACTGGACGAACGCCTCGCGGAACTCGTCGGTCCCCTCGACGCCCTCCGAACGCACCGCTTCGAGCACGTCGAAGGTGTCGCGTTCGAGGCGGTTCAGCGCGTCCGCGCGCTCACGGAGGCGGTCGAGTTTGGCGTCCGCGCCCTCGGCGACGCCGTCGTCGGTGAGGTGGCGGAGCGCTTGGGCGGCCTCCTCCAGTCGGTCCCTGTCGAGGCCGACGACCGAATCGAACACGCCACCTTCGACCCCGATGTCGGCGAGCGCTAGTGCAGTTTCGACCGCTGCCCGTCGGCTGTCGCCGTCGTGCGATTCGAACACGTCGAGGACGGCCCGCCGCATCTCGCCGTCGAGGCCGCGCCACGTCTCCAGGGCAGCCTCGACGCTGTCGAGTCGCTCGGTCATCTGGCCACGGTCGGTGAGCGGCGTGAGCACGCGGATGCGGTCGCCGGCGTGCCGGGTCACCGCGTACGTCGCGGCCAGCGAGACGAGTTCCTTGTAGACGGCCCGTGTGTCGTCGGTGGCGAGCTTGTCCATCCCCTCGCCGCCGTTCGCGCGCCGCAGGATGCGGGTGGCGCGGCCGCGCGGGATGCCGGCGTCGACGAGCGCCCGGACGTCCGCGCTCTCGATCGCGTCGACTGCGTCCGGCACCCCGAGTTCGGTCTCGAGGCGTTCGGCCGTCTTCGGGCCGACCCCCCAGTACTCCTCCAGTCGCATACCTCCGACTGTGACACCCGGGGGTAAAGGCTTCCGCGGTCCCCGCTCCCGTGCCGCCGCCGACTGACGGCGTCACTCGCCGAGCGCGAACAGTTCGCTGCCGGCGAAGTTCACGACGCCGGCGACGGCAATGGCCCCCACGTTCGCCGAGAGCGCGGCCAGCTGGAGGACTTCGACACCGACCGCGAGCGCGACAGAGTAGACGACGAACCCGAGGCCGTACACCGACGCGTACCGGACGGCAGCGCGGTGGAAGTCGTGGCTCGGCCGGTCGTACGTGACGACCCAGTTGAGAACGAACGTCCAGGCGGTCCCGGCCCCGAACGCCAGCGCGCCGGCGAGGAAGTACGCCACCGGCGCGAGGACGAAGACGACGGCGTTCACGACGGCGCCGGTGGTGCCGACGATGCCGAACTCGACCGCCCGGACCGCCCGCGCCGGGGCGGCGATTCGGTCGAGCCCAAGCAGCCGGAAGATGTTCTCGGCGCGACGTTCGGCGCTGTCGACGACGCCCGCCATTCGGGGTAGCCTAGCGCCTCCGAGTCCAAAAACCCCAGGTCGAGGACGGCCCACTGGACACCGTCGGCGGCGCCGGCGTCGGGACAACCGACGAGCATAACAGCCGCCACCCCGTTGCCCTCCTGCATGGACGCGGCGCTGGGGCCACCCGACCAGATGGCCGAAAGCGAGGCCGACCTCACGCCGATGATGAGCCAGTACTTCGAGCTCACGCGGCGCTACGAGGACGCGCTCGTACTCTTCCAGGTGGGCGACTTCTACGAACTGTTCTGCGACGCCGCCGAGGCGGCCGCCCGCATCTGCGAGATCACGCTGACCGCCCGCGAGGACTCGACGGGCCGCTACCCGATGGCGGGTGTCCCAATCGACAACGCCGAACCGTACATCGACGACCTGCTGGACGCCGGCTTCCGGGTCGCCGTCGCCGACCAGGTGGAGGACCCCGACGAGGTCTCTGGCGTCGTCGAGCGGGCCGTCACGCGCATCGTGACGCCGGGCACGCTGACGGAGGACGAACTGCTCGCGGGCGACGACAACAACTTCGTCGCGGCGCTCGCGGGAACCGACGAACGCCGGTTCGGCCTCGCGCTGCTCGACGTCTCCACGGGGGACTTCTACGCCACCAGCCTCCCCGACGCGGCCAGAGTGCGGGACGAACTCGGGCGGTTCGCGCCCGCGGAACTCGTCGCCGGCCCGGACGTCGACCCGGGCCGCTTCGACGGCGACACCTTCCTCGCTGAGTTCGACGACACGACATTCGACCTCGACGCGGCCACGGAACGCGTGGCGTCGTACTTCGGGAGCGCGGACGCCCTGGCCGCCGACGCGGAGGTTCGGGCTTGCGGCGCGCTGCTCGCTTACGCCGAGTACACGCGCGGGGGCGAGGGCCACCAGCGCCTCGACTACCTCAACCACCTCACGCGCTACGACCCCCGGGAGTACCTCCAGATGGACGCCGTCGCGTTGCGCAGCCTCGAAGTGTTCGAGCAGCGCAGCGTTCACGGCGCCGAGGGCACCGCGCTCGTGGACGTGCTCGACGAGACGGCGAGCGCGCTCGGGCGGCGCGCGCTGACCGACTGGCTCCGCCGTCCGCTCACCGACCGGGAGGCTATCGAGGCGCGCCACGACGCGGTCGGCGAACTTGTCGCCGACCCGATGACCCGCGAGGAACTCCACGAGCACCTCCGGGACGTCTACGACATCGAGCGCCTCGTCTCGCGGGTGTCCCGGGGCCGGGCGAACGCTCGCGACCTGCGCTCGCTGAAGGCCACGTTGGACGTGGTGCCGGAGGTGCGCTCGCTGCTCGCGGACGCCGACTGCGGGAAACTCCGGGAGTTACGCGCGGAACTCGACGACCTCCCCGAGATACGGAACCTGCTCGACCGCGCCATCGTCCCGGACCCGCCACAGGAACTCACCGAGGGCGGGGTCATCCGCGACGGCTACGACGAGACCCTCGACGAACTCCGGGAGACCGAACGCTCCGGCAAGCAGTGGATAGACGACCTGGAGGCTGAAGAGCGCGAACACACTGGCGTCGAGTCCCTGAAGGTCGGCCACAACGCGGTCCACGGCTACTACATCGAGGTGACGCACGCGAACAGCGAGGCGGTGCCCGAGCACTACCAGCGCCGCCAGACGCTGAAGAACGCCGAGCGGTACGTCACGCCCGAACTGAAGGAGCGCGAGGACGACATCGTGCGCGCCGAGCAGCGCGCCCAGAGCCTGGAGTACGACCTGTTCACCGAGGTCCGGGACCGGGTCGCCCGGGAGGCCGAGCGGATGCAGTCGGTGGCGGCGGCGCTCGCAGCGCTGGACGCGCTCGCGTCGTTCGCGTCCGTCGCCGCGACCCACGACTACGCGCGCCCCACGATGGGCGGCGACGGCATCCACGTCGAGGGCGGGCGCCACCCCGTCGTCGAGCGCACGGAGTCGGGCTTCGTGCCCAACGACACGCGACTCACGCCCGACGAGCGCGTCGCGGTCGTCACGGGGCCGAACATGAGCGGGAAGTCGACGTACATGCGCCAGGTCGCCCTCGTCGTCCTGCTCGCGCAGGCCGGGAGCTTCGTCCCCGCCAGAGACGCCCGACTCCGGGTGGTCGACCGCATCTTCACCAGAGTGGGGGCGAGCGACGACATCGCAGGCGGGCGCTCGACGTTCATGGTGGAGATGACGGAACTCGCGTCGATTCTGCGGGCGGCCACCGAGGACTCCCTCGTGCTGCTCGACGAGGTGGGCCGGGGCACGTCGACGACGGACGGCCTCGCCATCGCGCGCGCTGTCACGGAGTACGTCCACGACGAACTCGGCGCGACGACGCTGTTCGCCACCCACCACCACGAACTCACCGGGGACGCCGAGCGACTCGCGGACGCCGTCAACCTCCACTTCGGCGCGACGCGCAGCGACGAGGGCATCACGTTCGAGCACGAGGTCCGGGAAGGCGCGGCGACGGCCTCCTACGGCGTCGAGGTCGCGCGGACCGCGGGCGTCCCCGACGAAGTAGTGGACCGGGCCCAGACGTTCCTCGACGAGTCCGTCGCGGAGGCTGACGCTGGCGAACGGACACGGAGCAGCGCTGTCGACGTGGACGAGACGGATCGAACTGCCGCTGAAACCGACCTCGCGGCGAGACTCCGAGACGTGAACGTCGCGGAACTGACGCCAATCGAGGCGCTGAACGTGCTCAACGAACTTCGCCGCGACCTGGAGTAGGCTACTCGACGGGCGAGAAGTCGAGGCCGCTCTCCGCGAGCAGGCGGCGGGTCTTCTCCGTGATTTCGGGCGCGACGAGGATGCCGCGGACCTCGGCGTCGGCGTGCAAGTCCCGGCGGAGCGCGGTCACGTACCGCTCCAGCTGGGAGGCCGCCGACGGGCCGGCCCGCCGCGTCTTCAGTTCGACGGCGACGACCGCCCCGTCCGCGTCGCGGCCGTAGACGTCGACGGGACCCGCGGGCGTCTCGCGCTCCGTGGCGAGCGCCCGGAATCCATCCTCGACGAGGTCCGGATTCGACAGCACGCGCTCCTTCAGGTCGACCTCCGTGCCGGAGACGTCGCCCGCCTCGTTCGTTGGGGCGAACGCCGCGGCGTGCTGGACGGACTCGAAGGACACCGTCAGCGTGTCCGCGCCGTCGCCCACCCCGCAGTGGAGTTCGAGCGCGTCGTCGACGACGTTCGCGGTCACGTCGCCGCCCGAGGACCACGCCACCGGGTCGCGGCCGGAGGCGCCGTGGACGAGCACCGTGTCGTCGGGCTTGCAGAGCACGTGCCGAACGCCGGCGGGAAGCGCGCGCTCGGCGCACCCCTCGAACGTCGTGGCACAGACCCCGACCAGCGAGACGGCGAGATCGTCGCTCCGGGCGTCGGCGACGAACGCCGCGGCGGACTCCGGGTCGGGGTCAGCGAGAGTCACGGTTCGCACGGTACAGCGTAGGTGCGACGGGGGCAAAAACGCAAGGCATGGTCGCCGGACAGCCGCGGCTGTTCGGACAGGCGAGTCGAACGCGACCAAGAGCGACTGCGGCGGCCGGCGACGCCCAGCCGTGTCCGGTAGCGCCCGCCGTGACCGGTGGCGGCGAGACGACCGTTGGCACGCCATATCGGTCCCACCGCCTTCGCTTTAAGTGCTTCTGGCGACAAGGTGTAGATACGAGCGGAGACGCGCGGTGTTCTGTCGGTGATTTCGACGTCCCAGCCCCCGCTGTGGCGGTCGGACAGCATCGGAGGGATTCCCCGGTAGCCTGTCGCTTTTCGCGCCGCGGCAACAACGAACGGGCATGAGCGACACCGACGAGATTACGGTCTACTCGGACTACGTCTGCCCGTTCTGCTACCTCGGGCGGAAGTCACTCGCAGCGTACCATTCCGACCGCGAGGAGCGACTCGATATCGACTGGCGGCCGTTCGACCTGCGCGCCGGCAAGCGCGGGCCGGACGGTGAGATCGACCAGAACGCCGACGATGGGAAAGACGAGGCGTACTTCGAGGAGGCGAAGAAGAACGTCGAGCGCCTCAAGCAGGAGTACGGCGCCGACGAGATGAGCCTCGACCTCTCGCGGGACGTCGACTCCCTGGACGCCCAGGTGGCGTCGTACTACGTGAAACAGGAACACCCCGAGCAGTGGCTGGACTTCGACGTCGCGCTCCTCGAGGCGCTCTGGGAGGACGCCCGCGACATCGGGGACGTGGACGTGCTCGCGGACGTCGCCGAGGACGTCGGCCTCGACCCGAAGGAGATTCGGTCCGCCGTCGCGGACGAGGCGTGGCACGAGCGCCTCGAAGCGCAGTTCGACGAGGCGAGAGAGGCCGGCGTCACGGGCGTGCCGACGTTCGCGTACGACGGCTACGCCGCCCGCGGCGCCGTCCCGCCGGCACAGCTCCGGCGGCTGGTCGAGGGCGCGGAGTAGGGGGCGCGACACGGTCCGTTCTTTAAGTGCTTCTGGCGACAAGGTGTAGATACGAAGAGCTTCTCGGGGTACTACGAGTTCCCAGCGACTGCTCCACCTCGCGCATTCTCCTCTGAATCGACGACGAAACCGTTGCTGGAGGTGGCGCAAAACAGTGTGAAACGGGCCAGCAACGGCTTCGTCCTCAGTCGGCGCCCGCTTCCGGGACGTCACGGTCGGTGAACCCCGGGAGGTGGGGGTCGCGCTCGGGGTTGCGGCCGAAGGCAGGCAGGCCGTCGGGGAGCTGGTCGGTGAGGACGCGGCGGAGCCGGTTCAGGCTCGTCTTGTCGAGGTCGTAGCGCTCGGCGAGCCGCTGGAACGCGGGCTCGTCGGTGACGTCGTGGCGCCGGTACTGCTCGAAGAGTTCCTCCATGCGCTCCGGGGAGACGCTGCCGGCGTCGAGGTCATCGAGGCCGAAGTAGCGCCGGCGGTTGACGTCCACGACGTGGCGGATGACCACGATAGCCACCTTCTCGATGGCGCGCTGGCTCCCGAACTCGGTCAGGTCGATGTCGCCCATGACGCCCAGCGCCACGTCGCGCTGCCAGGGCGTCACGTCGACCGCGTTGCACAGCGCCTGCGTCGTCCGCAGGCGGTCGAGGTAGTGCGCCCGGCGGCTGTGGCCCTCGGTGGCCGTGTGGCGCTCGTCGTGGAGGCGACGCACGTTCTCCGAGAGGTCCGCTTCGGGGGACTCCGCGCGCCCGATAACCGTCGCGCTCGGCGAGACGATGCCCCACTTCCGCACCGTCGTGTCGCGCTGTGCCTCCGCGCGGGAGAGCGCACCCGCTCCGGGACGGTGTTCGACGCGCCGCTCGCGGTCGCTGGTGGACTCCCACTGAATTGATGCCCCGGAGCCTGCTCGCATGTCGTCATCGTCCGGGCTGCCCACTGTTAAACTCTCGGGCGGAGCCGCCGCTCGTCGGTCGGTCTGTCGCCCGCAGAAGTCCTTCGTATCTACACCTTGTCGCCAGAGACACTTAAACGACGGTCGGGGTCGGCGGGTCGGGGAGAAGCTCCCGCTGACAGCGACCGCTGTTGGTCGTAGTACCCCGAGAAGCTCTTCGTATCTACACCTTGTCGCCAGAACTACTTAAAGGAAGACGAGGTGGCGGGAAGCAGGGAACGGAAGGGTGCAGTGTACGAGCGGAGCCCAGGCCGTTCGACAGCGCGGCTCACGCCGAGTGTTCGTCGAGGAACGCCTCGATGTCGTCGCCGCCCTGGAACCCCTCCGCGAGTCGCGCGACCTCCTCGCCGTCCTCGACGAGCACGAGGGTCGGCGCGCTCCGGATCGACCACTCGTCGACGAGTTCGATGTCGTGGCCCGGGTTGACCATCACGACAGTGATTCCGGTCCCGCGAGCCACGTTCCCGAGGACGGGTTCGATGGCCTGGCAGAGCGAACAGCCCTTCGTGTAGAAGTCGACGAGGACGCGGTCGTGGGCGTCGAGGGCCTCGCGTAGTTCCTCGCCGTCGGCGGCGCGAATCGGCTTGCTGGCGGGGTCCTGCATGCGACTGGGTAGACGACGAGCGGGGATAAGCAGCGGGCCGACCGCGGGCCGGTCGGCGTGTGGCGGGTTACTCGAGTTCGAGTTCTTCGATGCGGGCCTCGGCCTCGTCGGAGTCGAGTTCGCGGTAGGTCGCGGTGTCGGCGTCCACGACGGCGATGCCGACGCCCTCGCCCTCGAGTGCACCCTCGCGGCCCTCGTTGAGCGCGCGGAGCGCCAGGTCGATGCCGTCGTCGATGGTGAGGTCGACGTCGTACTCGTCCTCGAGGTACTCCTGGATGGCCGACCGGTCAGAACCGATAGCGACGGCCTTCCACTCGTTGGAGGTGCCGGAGGGGTCCGTCTCGAAGAGGCGGGGTTCGCCGTCGGAGACCCCGCCGATGAGGAGGGCGACGCCGAACGGGCGCGCGCCCCCGACCTGCGTGTACTGCTGGATGTGGTCGGTGACCTCCTTGGTCAGCGTGCGGACGCCGATGGGTTCGTCGTAGCGGACGCGCTCGACCTGGGACTGCTGGCGCGCGAAGTCGATGAGCTGGCGGGCGTCGGCGACGTGGCCCGCGCTCGCGGCGCCGACGTGGTCGTCGACCTTGTGGAGTTTCTCGACGCTGGACCCCTCGAGGAGCGGGGATCGGGTGCGCTTGTCGACGAGGAGGACGACGCCCTCGGCGGTACGGACGCCGATGCTCGCCGTGCCGCGCTTGACTGCCTCCCGCGCGTACTCGACCTGGTAGAGTCGGCCGTCCGGGGAGAAAATCGTGATACCGCGGTCGTACGCCTGCTGCTGGTTCTGACCCTGCATGGTTTTCTTGACCTGATGTAAGTCACCCCGACGTAAAGGGCTTTGACTTTCGGCACGGCCCGCAGCGCCCCCACCAGTGCCGGCAGCCGGGGAGAGTAATTTCCCCCTATTTCCCGTGAGAAGCCCCGTATCGCTACGTCGCGAGCAGGCTGCCGAAGAGGTACGGCGCGACGAGCAGCGTCAGCGGTACCAGAATCCACACCTGCCCGGCGAACACGTCGTACTGCCCGAGCGTCACCGAAACCGGCGTTCCCTCGGCGGCGCCGACGAGGAACTCGAAGCCGACGGTGAGCAGGGTCCAGCCGACGCCGACGAGCACGAGTTCGGCGTCCGTGTACGTCGTCCCCGTCGTCGAGAAGTAGACGCCGGCGACGGCGAGGATGGCCGCGACGAGGAGGAGCGTACTGACTACGTGCCCGGGGTACTCCCCGATTTGTGGAATTATCACTGTCTCCCGGAACACGCCGTTCAGAACGGCGAGGACGGCCATCAGCACCCAGACGGCGAGCGGACCGAGGAACACCGCCGGCCGGACCGACTGGGTGGTGACGGCGGGCGTCGAACTGAGCGGCATACCGACACGTTGGCGGGACGCCAGGAAAACTGTTGTTGCAGGGCCAGGAGTGCAGAAACTCCGGGAGGTCGCAGCGAGTCGCAGGGCTACTTGAGGCGGGCGCTCGAAGCGCCGCCATGGACGACGGGAAAGCAAGCCGGGAGTTCTTCGCGGACCACGTCGCGGGCCGGACCGGCGCCGAGCGCGCGGACGTCCGCCTCGGGCCGACCTACGGCGCGGACTTCGGCGTCGTGGACGTCGGCGACCAGGTGCTCGCGCTCGCCACCGATCCGGTGTTCGTGCTGCGCGAACTCGGCGTCGAGCGCGCGGCGTGGTTCGCGTTCCACATCTGCGTCAGTGACGTGGCGCTGTCGGGACTGCCGCCCGCGCACCTCTCCGTGGCGCTCAACCTCCCGCCGGGGACGAGCACGGAGACGTTCGACGACATCTGGGAGGTCTTCGACCGGGAGGCCCGCGACCTCGGCGCGAGCATCACGACCGGCCACACGGGCACCTACGAGGGCTGTGCGTTCCCCACCGTGGGCGGCGCGACGGCGCTAGCGGTCGGCGACCCGGCTGACCTCGTGGTGCCGACCGGCGCCCGCCCGGGCGACCGCGTCGTCGTCACGAAGGGGCCGGCCATCGAGTCCGTCGGACTGCTCGGCGTGCTGTTCGGCGACGACCTCCCGCTGAGCGACCAAGTCATCGCGGCGGCCAGAACACGCTTCGACGAGGCGAGTCCCGTCCACGACGCGCTCACGGCGGCCGCGGCGGGGGACGTCACGGCGATGCACGATGCCACCGAGCGCGGCCTCGCCAACGGTCTCCACGAACTCGCCGCGGCGAGCGGCGTCTCGCTGGCCGTCGAGCGCGAGCGCGTGCCGGTCGGCGCGGGCGTCCGGGAGGTCTGCGAGTTCTTCGGGATGGACCCGTGGACAGCCTCCAGCGAGGGCACCGTCGTTCTCACCGTCGCGCCCGACGACGTGGACGCGGTTCTCGGCGCGCTGGATTCGGCGGGGATTCGCGCCGCTGACGTGGGTAGTGTCGAGACGGGTGCCGGAGTCACCGTGGACGGCGACCCGCTGGCGGAACCCGAGTCGGACCCGCTGTGGCCGGCCTACCAGGCCGCCCGCGAGCGGTTCCACGAGTAGCGCAGTAAAGGCGCAGCAGCCCAGCGGCCGAGTCAAGCGGAGATGGTGACGTTCCCGGACGCCGACGCCGTCTCGACGAACGACTCGGTGCCCGCGAAGACGACGACCGTCTCCTCGTCGAGTCGCGTGGTCCGGAACGCCTCGGTGTCCGTCTCGTTGCCGAGCGTGCGCGCAGCGGCGGCGAACTCGTCGGCGTCGGCGGCCGTGTCCCAGCGGGTCACCCACGCGACCGAGCGCTCCCAGCCGTCCTCGAAGACGACGACGCGGTCGTTGCCCCACCCCTCGCTGGCGTTCACGGCCTGCGGCTTCCCGGTGGCGTCGCGGAGCGTGATGCGCGTGACGAGTTCGCCCGCACGACCGGTCGGCGACTGCACGAGCTCGAACTCCCCGGTGTCGGTGGTCACGTCGAGCGGGGCGAGTTCGTCGGACGCCCCGGGGTGGAGGACGTTCTCGGTCGTCCTGGGCGCGTCGTCGTACACGTCGGCCAGGTCCGCGGGATCGTCGATGCTGGCGTTCACGTACTGGGAGCCGAAGTAGTACTGGCTGTAGACGATGCGGTCGCCCGAGGAGCCGGCTTCGTACCGCTCGGCGATGTGTTCGGACTGCAGCGTGACGTTCAGGTGCTCCCGGGTGTACTGGTCGGTGACGTAGACGGCGCCGCCCTCGACGAGCGCGCGGCGGGCGAACCGCTCGTCCAGGGAGACGCGCCCCAGTGAGAGGGCACCGAACCACGGCACCATCTCCTCGCGGATCTGCGCGACGTGGACGAACTCGTGGGCGAGCACCTGTTCGAGGCGCGCGGGTCCGGCCTCCGCAGGCGAGAGGTAGACCCGGGCCTCGAGGGTTGTCAGCCCCGCGGGGTCGTCGGCGTCGAGTGAGGGGTTCGAGACGTCGAAGACCCGGAAGAACGGCACCATCCCCAGGTCCGCGGTCTTGTAGCTGGTGAGGTCGCGGACGACGACGGTGGTGCCCGGGTACTCCGCGCCGACGAGCGACTCGACCCGGTCGAACGTCCGGTTCACGTCGAAGCCGAGGTCACCCTCGACGACCCGGACGCCCTGCGGTGGCTCGTCGTCGGTGGTCGTCGTTTCGTCGACGGACGGCTCCCCGGTGTCCCCGAGTGCCGGGCTGTCGGCCGTCGGCGCCGTACAGCCCGCGAACAGGAGGAGGGCACACGCGAGCACGACGCGGAGACGCCCGGCTGTCATACCCTTCGATTCGGAGAGCAGCCACTAACTGGTTGTGGTCGGTCCACTCGCCTGCCGACAGTTACGCCGTGAACTCCCGCCAGTGGTTCAGCCCCCAGTAGACGCTGCCGGTGCAGACGAGCGCGGCCGCGACGAAGTAGGCGACGAGACTCGTGCCGAGTCGGCCCGGGTCCCGCGCCCCGTAGATGACGCCCTCGCCGCCGAGCGCGAGCAGTGCGAACCCGATCACCGTCACCGCGACGGTCGAGGTGAGAATCGGGACGCCGCCCTCCTCGGGGTCCTCGAGCGTGACCAGCGTCGTGACGAAGACGACGGCGCCCCCGAGCGCGTAGAACGGGACGCGGTTGACCGCGCCGGCGGCCCGCCCCTGGCCGAGTGCGACCACGCCGACGAACGCCGCCGTCAGCACCACCGTCGAGAGCGCGACCAGTCCGACGGCCTGCCGCAGGTACGTACGGTCCATCTCGTCTCTGACTCGCCGACGCACGAGTTAAGTCTGGTGGGGTCCGCACGACGCGCGTCGTGCGGCTCCGGAGTTGCGGCCGGCCGCCCTGGCTGGCGCAGTCTCGAACGGACAGGAAGCATATATCCCCGGGGGTGTAACAACCTTCTCAGCATGGTCCAGCGCGGCGACGAACTGGAGGTGACCGAGGACGACGTGACGCTGCCGGCGACAGACGTGCTCACCGGCAGAGGGTTCGTCACTGGCAAGTCCGGCTCCGGGAAGTCGAACACGGCGAGCGTGCTCGTCGAGGAGCTGCTCGACCACGAGGCGCGCCTCCTCATCATCGACACGGACGGCGAGTACTACGGCCTCAAGGAGGAGTACGAGGTGCTGCACCTGGGCGCGAGCGACCGCTGTGACGCCGTCGTCGGCGCCGGCGACGCAGAGGCAATCGCGAACATCGCGCTGTCGGAGGGCGTTCCCGTGGTCCTCGACGTCTCGGGGTTCCTGGAGGGCGACGTGGCCGACCGGCTGGTGTACGAGGTGACGAAACACCTGTTCTCGCAGGCGCGGGACGTCAGGCAGCCGTTCCTCCTGCTCGTCGAGGAGGTCCACGAGTTCGTCCCCGAGAAGGGCGGCCTCGACGACGTGGGCGAGATGATCGTCCGGGTCGCCAAGCGCGGCCGGAAACGCGGCCTCGGACTCTGTGGGCTCTCCCAGCGCCCCGCGTCCGTGGACAAGGACTTCATCACGCAGTGCGACTGGCTGGTCTGGCACCGCCTCACCTGGGCGAACGACACGAAGGTCGTCGACCGCATTCTCGGCGGGTCGTACTCGACGGACGTCGAGACGCTGGGCGACGGCGAGGCGTTCCTGATGGCGGACTGGGAGGAGGGCGTCAAGCGCGTGCAGTTCCGCCGCAAGCGCACGTTCGACGCCGGCGCGACGCCGGGGTTCGGGGAGGCCGACACGCCGGACCTGAAACCCGTCGACGAGGCGTGGCTGGAGCGCTTCGGGGCGACCGCCGCGGACGTCGACCCGCTGCCGACCGTCGACGTCGACGGCAGTCCGTCCACCGACGACGTGGACACCACGACCACCGAGAACACCGAGGCCGACGAGGACGACGAGCCCCAGGCGACCGACGAGACCGAGATCATCGAAGCGCACGAAGTCACCGAAGGCGGCCCCAATCGAGATCCGGGGCCGGCCAGGCCGGCGCAGACCGCCGGCCCGGCGCAGCCGGTGTCCGCCGACGACCCGCGGAGCGCCCTGCTGGAGTTCGGGCAACTGGTCGCCCACGTCGCGTTGGTCGGCGCCCGCCGGACGGCCAGCGGGCTGTCGCTGCTCGGCCGCGAAGGGGGGAAGGCCGCTGACCAGGGCGTCCGGTGGCTCGGCCGGGAGCTCCGCGAACTGGGCGAGCGGGCGCTCGACGCCCTCGACGGCGGCGACCGACAGCCCGCGGTGCCGACGGTCCAGTCGGTCGACCCCGAGAGCGAGTGGGCGCGCCGCCAGAGGAACCCCCTGGCGGACCGGCTGGTCGGTCTCGGGGCGCTGGTCACTGTTTCTGCGCTGGCCTACCTCGCGGTCACGGTCGTCTGAGGACTGAGGAACTAGTCGAGGGCGCGGCGGCGCGCGAGCAAGTAGACCGGACCCGAAACGACTGCCGAGAGGAACACGGCGACAACGAAGCCGCCGGTGAGGTATGGAACGACGGGTGGGTCGACGGCGCCACGGAGGACCGGTACGAGGTAGTAGAGTTCCAGAACGCAGGCACCACCGAGCACGTACAGCCACGGGTTCGGCTGCCAGTCGGCGCCCGCGTCTGCCCGCTGCTCGGCGTCGTGGAACAGCCAGAGCGTGCCCGCGAGGCCGACGAGGAAGTACGGGACGAGCACGACGTACGGGAGGAGGGTCGCGCTCCCGGCGGTCCCCGTGTCGAACAACTGGAAGCCGAACAGCAGGCCAGCCGCGAGGCCGACGACGGTGAGCGCGAGCGGGGCGATCGCCAGCCACGCGAACGCCTCGTGCGCGTCGCTGTTCGCAGCGGTGCCGCGTTCGTACTCTGAGTCGGTGCGGCCGACCTCCGGCGCGGCGGTCGTCCGCCCGCCGTCGGTCGCGACCCGCTGCGGCGCCTCGACTGCCGCCGCTCCCGACGGCCAGCGCACGTCGACGCGGTGGTCGCCGTCGAGGCGCCGCAGCTCGTCCTGTCTGGTGCTCTCGTCCTCGTCGATCGTACCCGTTCCCATGGTGTCCCCTCGTGGGCCCACCGAGTCACGCCGGCGCCAGCGTCGCCACTACGCCTGGGCAACGTTTTTGATGCCGTAGTGAGAAGGACAGATGTCCTACCAGCTGCCCTTTCTCGGTGCGGTTCCCTACGTTGGACTAGTCCCCACTCAGTCGCCACCAATGAAGGTTATCCAACGGTACTGACCTGTCACGACGCGCCCGCCACAAACTCGCAGCCGGCGGCACTCCTTCAGAGTTCTTGCTAGATTCGGTATGGAAGCTCGTTGCCGGTGTCTCCCTGCCTTCCCACGGTCGACTCGCTCCCGGCAGGTGGTCTGGGCTGCCGACCCGGAGCCTTCTTGTCCGCTCCCGCACGACCACGGGGTGATGAGTACGCGGAGGACCCCATGGGCGTAGTCGAGGAGTTCCTCGACCTGAAGGCGGAGACGGACGCCGACCTGCTCGCGATGCAGGTGGGGGACTTCTACGAGTTCTTCGCCGACGACGCCCGAGCGGTCGGCGACGCCCTCGACCTGAAGGTCTCCGAGAAGTCGAGTCACGGCTCCGCCTACCCGATGGCGGGCGTGCCCGTCGACGACCTGACGCCGTACCTCGCGGCGCTCGTCGAGCGCGGCAACCGGGTCGCTATCGCCGACCAGCGCGACGACGACGCCGACGACATCAGCCGCGAGATAACGCGGGTCGTCACGCCCGGCACGATGCTCGAATCGACGGGCGCCGAGGCCCGCTACCTCGCCGCCGTCGTGCGGGACGACGACTGGGGGCTGGCGTTCGTCGACGTCACTACTGGGCAGTTCCACGTCACGGACGCGGCCAGCGAGGCCGACGCGTTCACCGAACTCCACCGGTTCGCGCCCGAGGAGGTGCTCACCGGCCCGGACTTGCGTAGTGACGACGCGTTCCTCACTGCGCTCCGGGACCGAACGGCCGCGACGCTGACGCTCCACGAGGCGGGCGCGTTCGCCCCGGGGAAGGCGACCCACGAGGTGCGCGAGCAGTTCGGCGACGGCGCCCTCGACAGCCTCGGCGTCGAGCGCGAGAGCGCCGCGGTCCGGGCGGCGGGCGCCGCCATCGGCTACGTCGCCGACACGGACGCGGGCGTGCTGGCCTCGCTCACCCGCCTCCAGCCCTACCGCGCGGACGACCACGTGGAACTGGACGCGACAACGCAGCGTAACCTCGAACTGACCGCGACGATGGCCGGCGAGGGAGACGGGTCGCTGTTCGACACCATCGACCACACGGTGTCCGCGGCGGGCGGCCGTCGCCTCGAGTCGTGGCTGCTGCGCCCCCTGCAGGACCGCGCAGAACTCGACCGCCGGCAGGCCGCAGTGGCCGCGCTCGCCGACGCGCCGCTCGCGCGGGATGCCCTGCGCGAGTCCCTCGGCGAGACGTACGACCTCGAACGCCTCGCTAGTCGGACGGCGGGCGGCCGCGCGGACGCCACCGACCTGCTGCGGATCCGGCGCACGCTCGCGCTGCTACCCGAGGTCGCGGACGCGCTGACCACCGACCCGGACCTCGCCGAATCGCCCGCTGCTGACGTGCTGGCGCGCGTGGACCGCGAGGCGGTCGCGGGCCTGCGGGAGGAACTGGCGGCCGCGCTCGCCGACGACCCGCCGAAAACGCTCCGGCAGGGCGGCCTGCTCCGCGGGGGCTACGACGACGCCCTCGACGAACTGCTCGCCGAGCACCGCGAGCACGAGCAGTGGCTCGACGGCCTCGCGGACCGCGAGCGCGAGCGCCTCGGCGTCGCCCACCTGCAAGTCGACCGGAACAAGACCGACGGCTACTACCTCCAGGTCGGGCGCTCGGAGACCGACGCCGTCCCCGACGACTACCGCGAGGTGAAGACCCTCAAGAACTCGAAGCGCTACACGACCGAGGAACTGGAGACCCGGGAGCGCCACATTTTGCGCGTCGAGGAGGAGCGCGGGGACCTCGAGTACCGCCTGTTCTGTGACCTCCGGGAGCGCGTCGGCGAGCACGCCGAACTGCTCCAGGACGCGGGCCGGGCGCTCGCGGAACTGGACGCGCTCGCGAGCCTCGCCGAACACGCCGCCGCGAACCGCTGGACGCGCCCCGAACTCGTCGCGGGTGACGACCTGGAGATACGGAGTGGCCGCCACCCCGTCGTCGAGCAGTCCACGGAGTTCGTGCCGAACGACGCCGGGTTCGGTCCGGGCAGACGGTTCCTCGTCGTCACGGGACCGAACATGAGCGGGAAGTCGACGTACATGCGCCAGGTCGCGCTGATCGTCCTGCTCGCGCAGGTCGGGAGCTTCGTCCCCGCGGGCTCTGCCAGAATCGGTCTCGTCGACGGTATCTACACCCGCGTCGGCGCCCTGGACGAACTCGCGCAGGGCCGCTCGACGTTCATGGTAGAGATGCAGGAGTTGAGTCGCATCCTCCACGCCGCCACCGAGCGCTCGCTCGTCGTCCTCGACGAAGTGGGTCGCGGCACCGCTACCTACGACGGCATCAGTATCGCGTGGGCGGCCACGGAGTATATCCACAACGAGGTGCGCGCGAAGACCCTGTTCGCCACCCACTACCACGAGTTGACGGCGCTCGCGGACCACCTCGACGACGTGGCGAACGTCCACGTCGCTGCCGAGGAGCGCGACGGCGAGGTGACGTTCCTCCGGACGGTCCGCGACGGCGCGACCGACCGCTCGTACGGCGTCCACGTCGCCGACCTGGCTGGCGTCCCCGACCCGGTCGTGGAGCGGTCGCGGGACGTCCTCGACCGCCTCCGTGAGGAGAAGGCCGTGGAGGCCCGGGGCTCCGCGAGCGAACGCGTGCAGGCCGTCTTCGACCTCGACGCCGGGGAGTTCGCGGCGTTGGACGGCGGGGACAGTGAGAGCCTGGACCCCGAGACAGCGTCAGTTCTGGCGGACCTCCAGGACGTCGACGTGAACGAGACGCCGCCGGTCGAACTCCTGTCGAAGGTCCAGCGGTGGCAGGAGCGCCTGGAGGACTGAGCACACAGAAGACTTATTCTCGGCCCAGAAGCAGTTGTCTCCACGACAGCACGGTCGCACCAGCCGGTGCCCGCCAGCCAGCCACCCTCCCGTACCCCTCCCCGTCGTCGGAGACAGCGGAAGGGCGACAGAACACCATAGCAGCGAACGTGAAGCCCGCTCGACGCACGACACTGGGTTCGTGTAGGACGGCCGACCACGACCACTTCGAGCCACCGAGACCACCGCACCTATGCACGATACCCCTGGACTGCCGAGGAACCGATGGAGCTGAGTCGCCGACAACTGCTCGCCGCGCTCGGTGGGAGCGCCGCCGCGGCGGGCGGCTACCTCCTGACGCGCGACGGCGACTCCTGCCCGGCGATGCGCAAGCCCAACTGGACCGTCGGCGGCGACCGCTGGTCGCGGCCGGTGCCCAGCCCGAACGGCCTCCTCGTCTCCGAGGGGTTCGCCCTGACCGGCGGCAGCGAACTGAACCGGGTGGCGAACGTCGAGTACGGCGAAATCCGCTGGGCGTACACCATCGGCGGCGACGGCGGCGGGGTGCCGTACGCGGACGGCGACCTCGTCGCGGTCGGCACAGGCAGCGACCACGTCCACGCCTTCGACCAGCCCAGCGGCCACCTCCGCTGGACGTACGACGCGGGCGGGAACGAGGAGTACGGCGGCGGCGCGTGGGGACAGCCCGCCCGCACGGACGGCGCGATTCTGGTCGCGGTCAGCCACTCCGACCAGCCTGACCCCGACCCGGGGGACCGCGAGGCGTACACGCACCGCCTGCTCGCTCTGGAGGCGGCCGACGGGAGCGTGCGCTGGGAGTCCGGTATCGACGACGTGGCGTTCGTCGGGCCGGTCGTCCACGAGAGCACCGTGGTGGTGGCCACGAGAGCCGGCGGCGTCCACGGCGTCGCGCTCGACTCCGGCGAGCGGCGGTGGCGCGAGAGCGCTCCGGGAGACGTGTGGGCCCCGCTCGTGCACGACGAGGACCGCGCCTCCGTCTACGTCGCGGACACCGCGGGAGCCGTCACAGCGTTCGACCCGGCCAGCGGAGAGCAGCGCTGGCAGCGTTCGCTCGACGCGGGCGTCGGCGCCGTCGCGATGGCTGGCTCGGACCTGTTCGTGGGAACCGAGAACGGCCGCGTACGGTCCCTCCGGGCGACCGACGGCGAGACACAGTGGACGGAGTCCCTCGGCACGCCAGTCGGCGCAGTCGACGTCCACGAGGACACCGTGGCCGTCTTCGACCACTCCGGCGTCGTGTCGCTCCTGGCGGCGGGGAGCGGGCACGTCGGCACGCGGTTCTCCGTGACCGAGAGCCGCGGCTCGGAGTGTGGCTGGAACCCGGACGGGGAGTGGGCGAACGGCCTCCTCTACGACGGGTTCGACGCGACCGTCAGCGGCCGCTGGTCGCTGGGCAACTTCGACGCCGACGCCGAGTAGCGGGAGATTCATACGCGCCCCCCGTCTCGACTCAGGCAATGAGCGAGGGCGACGTGGAGGCGCGACAGTGAGCGAGCGCATCCGGCAGCTCGACGACGCGACGGTCGCCCAGATAGCCGCCGGCGAGGTGGTCGAGCGCCCCGCGAGCGTCGTGAAGGAGCTCGTCGAGAACAGCCTCGACGCGGGCGCCTCGAGCATCGACGTCACCGTCGAGAACGGCGGCATCGACCGAATCGTGGTCGCCGACGACGGCCGCGGAATGACCGGCGAGGACCTCCGGGCGGCAGTACGCCAGCACACCACGAGCAAGCTCGGCGACGCGAGTGAACTCGACGGCGTGGCGACGCTCGGCTTCCGCGGCGAAGCGCTGTACACGGTGGGGTCGGTCTCCCGGATGACCATCTCGACGCGGCCGCGCGACGCCGGCGACTCGGGTGCGGAACTCGTCGTCGAACACGGCGCCGTCGGCGACCTACGTCCCGCCGGACGGCCCGCCGGCACCACCGTCGACGTGGCCGACTTGTTCGCCGAGACGCCGGCGCGCCGGAAGTACCTGAAGCGCCCGGCGACAGAGTTCGCGCACGTCAACCGCGCGGTGACCCGGTACGCGCTCGCCAACCCGGACGTCGCGGTGTCGCTGACCCACGACGGCCGCGAGGTGTTCGCCACGACGGGCACCGGCGACGTGCGGGACGCCGCCCTGGCCGTCTACGGCCGGGAGGTCGCCCAGTCGCTCCGCGAGGTGGACGCCGCGCCCGGAGGCCCCGTCGAGCGCGTGCACGGCTACGTCTCGGACCCGGAGGTGACACGGGCGACCCGGGAGTACCTCGCGACGTTCGTGAACGGGCGCTCCGTGCGCGACGCCGTGCTCCGGGAGGCCGTCCTCGACGCCTACGGCGGCCAGCTGGCGAACGACCGGTACCCGTTCGCGGTGCTGTTCGTCGAGGTGGACGGCGTGGACGCCAACGTCCACCCGCGGAAGATGGAGGTCCGCTTCGAGGACGAAGAGGGCGTGAAACGCGCCGTCCGCGAGGCCGTCAGGGACGCGCTTCTGGACTCGGGCCTCGTCCGCTCGCAGGCCCCCCGCGGCCGGTCGAAGCCCGGCGACACGGAGATAGCGCCGGAGTCCGCGGTCGACACGAACGAGCGAGAAGAGGGTACTGGAACCGAGGCCGGGACGGGAGCCAGCGAACTGGGAGCACCGAGTCGAGAGAATAGCGGGGGCGACTCGACGGCTCGGCAGGAGTCGACAGCGGGTTCGAGCCGACAGCGCGAGTTCGGCAGTTCGTCGGACGGAACGGCGTCTGAGCCGGGCTACTCCGGCGAACGGGAGGAACCTGCGAGCGAGCAGACACCGGCGGACGGGCAGGCACCGACGAGCAGGGAGACACCGGCGGGCGCAGACGACCGGTCGTTCGACCCGCCGACGGAGAACGCTCGGCTCGCGACCGACGAATCCGACGACCCCGACGAGGGCTTCGACAGCCTCCCGGAGATGCGCGTGCTCGGGCAGCTGGCGGGGACGTACGTCGTCGCTGAGACGGACGACGGCCTCGTGCTGGTCGACCAGCACGCGGCGGACGAACGCGTCCACTACGAGCGGCTCCGGGCGCGACTCGACGGCACGTCACAGGCGCTCGTAGAGCCCGTGGAACTCGAACTCACGGCGGGCGAGGCGGCGGTGTTCGACGCGGCGCTCGCGGCCCTCCGGGACCTCGGCTTCGAAGCGACGCTGGAGGGGCGGCGAGCGCGCGTCGAGGCGGTGCCGGCGGTGCTCGCGGATGCGCTGGACCCGGAACTGGCGCGGGACGTGCTCGCGGCGTTCGTCGCGGAGACCGGCAGTGACCCCGCGGGGGACGCGGCCGACGACCTGCTCGCGGACATGGCGTGTCGGCCCGCAGTCACCGGGAACACGTCGCTCGCGGAGGGACGGGTCGTCGCACTGCTGGACGCGCTGGACGACTGCGAGAATCCGTTCGCGTGCCCACACGGCCGGCCGACCCTCATCCGCGTGGACGCCGACGAACTCGCGTCGCGCTTCGAGCGGGACTACCCCGGCCACGGCGGCCGGCGGCGCGAGGACTGAGTCGGCGAGCGCCGCCAGTGGGCCGAACGCATTTCTTGCGGGCGCGTCTCTACTGACACATGAGCAGGCCACACGTCGTCATCGTGGGGGCGTACGGGAGCGCGGGCGTCGCGGCCGCCACCGTGCTCGCGAAGGCGGACGTCGAACTCACGCTCGTCGACGACGGCGAACCGGGCGGCGGGCTCTGCATCCTCCGGGGCTGTATGCCCTCAAAGGAGGTGCTGTCGGCGGCGGCACACCGCTATCAGGCCCGGGCGGACCACCGGCTGACGGGTGTTCCGGAGGTCGACCTGGAGGCGGTCGTGGAGACGAAAGACGACCACGTGCTCGGGTTCGCGGAGCACCGCCGCGCGCGAATCGAGGAGATGGAAGAGCGCGAGAACGTCACGTTCCGCCACGAGACCGCGGAGTTCGTCGACGACTGCGTGCTCGACGTCGGCAGCGACCGGCTCGAACCCGACTACGTCGTGCTCGCGACGGGGTCGACGCTGAACGTCCCGGACCTCCCGGGCGTCGACGAGGTGGACTGGATGGGGAGCGCGGACGTCCTCGACGCCACGGCGTTCCCGGACTCCGGCGTCGTGATGGGCTTTGGCTACGTCGGCCTCGAACTCGTGCCGTACCTCTCGGAGGCCGCGGGGATGGACCTCACCGTCATCGAGCACGACGAGCGACCCCTGCACGACGCCGACCCCTCGTTCGGGGACGAGTTGCTGGCTATGTACCGCGAGGAGTTCGACGTCGAAATCCGCACGGAGGTGTACGAGGAGTCCGTCGAACCCACCGCGAACGGCGGCGTGCGCGTCCACCTCGACGACGGCACGACGGCCGAGGGCGACCAGCTGTTCCTGTTCACGGGTCGCCGGCAGTCGTTCCCCGCGGGCATCGGGGAGACCGAACTCCTCCCCGGCCCGGGCTGGGTGGACGCCACGATGCAGTCCAACGACGACGACCGTGTCTTCGTCGTCGGGGACGCCATCGGCGAACGGATGCTGCTCCACACCGCCAAGGAGGAGGGGTTCGTCGCGGGCCGGAACGTCCTGCGCGCCGAGCGCGGCGAGGCACTCGAACGCTACAACCCCATCGTCCACTCGGTCGTCTTCTCGGGCCTCGGCGTCTACCCCTACGCCTCGCTCGGGATGACCGCCGAGGAGGCCCGCGACGCGGGTCACGAAGTGGTGACCGCCCACCGCGAGGCGAGTGACGACGGGGTGTTCAAGACGAAGGACGCGGCGCGCGGGATGGCTCGCCTGGTCGTCGACGCGGACGACGGGACGGTGCTAGGCTACCACGGACTCCACTACGACGCGGACGCGATGGCGAAGACGATGCAAGTCGTTGTCAGGGGCGGGATGGACGTGCGGGAGATTCCCGACCGGGCGTACCACCCGACGACGCCGGAGATCCTCGACGGCCTCTTCCGCGAGGCGAAGGCGGCGCTGTAGTCAGGGCGGGTCGTGGGAGCCGAGGACGCTGCGGACCGCGCTCGCGAGCTCCTCGAACTCCTCGGTCGGCATCTCGTCGGTGGTGACGAACGAGCCGTGGTCGCCGGCGATGACGCGGGTGAGGAAGCCGCGCTCGAAGACGCGGATGGTGAACTGGTAGGCCCCGAGTTCTGTGTCGTCGTAGACGGCCTGCGAGCGGAAGCCGAGGCGCTCGTTGTCCGCGAACCCGACGAGGTCGGCGTCGGGTTCGAGGTCGCTGCGGAGGTAGAGCTGTTCCTCTTGGTCCTCGGTGAAGTAGGTGATGCTGCGCAGGCTGTCGCCCACCGTCGTCCGGGAGGCCGAGACGAGTTCCGATGCGAGTTCGTCGGGCGTGTACGACGTCTCCTGTCCCATGCCCGATTGTAGCACTGCGAACTACGTAATACTGTGTGACGAGTTCGGGCACGTTCGGCCGCCTGGGCCCGGGGGCTGCCGAGCGTGGAGTTCCCACGGCTCACGGCTCACTCCGTTCGGCCGTCGCGAAACAGGAGACTCCTCGCTTCGCTCGGAGTCTCCCGCGACTCACGGCGAACCCTGAGAAGAGCGACAGGGTCTTTTCCGTGTATGTGCGAGTGACTGGCATGGATTCGCCGCGGACACTGACCGAACAACTGCTCGGCGACCACCTCGCCGACGGCGAGTTGACGCCGGGTGAGACCGTCGCTATCGACGTCGACCAGGTGCTGCTGCAGGACGTCCTCGGCCCGCTCGTCTGGATCGAGTTCGAGGCGCTGGGGTTCGACGAGGTGCAGACCGACGTCGCGGTGACGTACGCCGACCACCAGGTGTACCAGTTCGACAGCGACGACACGGACACGCACCGCTACCTGCGGACCGCCGCCCAGCGCTACGGCGGCCACTTCTCGAAACCCGGCAACGGCATCTGCCACCAGGTCCACCGGGAGCGGTTCATCGAACCCGGCGCGACGCTCCTCGGCTGTGACTCCCACTCCACGACGATGGGCGGGTTCGGCGCCATCGGCATCGGCGCCGGCGGCCTCGACGTCGCCACCGCGATGGGCGGCGCCCCGTACACGTTCGAGATGCCGGAGATAGTGGAGGTCCGCCTCGAGGGCGAACTCCCCGACTGGTCGTCCGCGAAGGACGTCATCCTCGAACTGCTGCGGCGCCTCTCCGTCGAGGGCGGGGTCGGGAAGGTCTTCGAGTTCACCGGGCCGGGCGTGGAATCGCTGTCGGTGCCCGAGCGTTGCACCATCGCGAACATGACGACGGAGCTGGGCGCGACGACCGCCGTCTTCCCGAGCGACGACCGGACCCGCCGCCACCTCCGCCGCCTCGGGCGCGAGGACGCGTTCACGCCGCTCTCGCCGGACGACGGCGCCGACTACGACGACCGCATCGACGTCGACCTCGCGGCAATCGAGCCGCTCGTCGCGAAGCCGTCGATGCCCGACAAGGTCGTCCCCGTCGGGGAGGTCGCCGGTACCCCGGTCGACCAGTGCATTGTCGGCACCTGCACGAACGGGTCGTACTTCGACGTGGCGACGGTCGCGGCCGTCGTCGAGGACGAGGTCGTCGCCGGGGAGACCGACTTCGTTGTCGCGCCCGCCTCCAAGCGCGCCGTCGAGGTGCTCGCCCGGGAGGGCGGCACCGCGGAACTGTACGCCGCCGGCGTGAACCTCTCGGAGGCGACCTGTGGCGCGTGCATCGGTCAGGGCCACGTCCCCGCGTCGGACTCCGTGAGCCTCCGCGCGTTCAACCGGAACTTCAAGGGCCGCTCGGGGCTGCCCGACGACAGCGTCTACCTCGCGTCCCCCGAGGTCGTCGCGGCGAGCGCCATCGCGGGCGAGATCGTCGACCCCCGTGACCTCGACGCCGACCCGCCGTCGGTCTCGCTGCCCGCGGACATGACCCGGACTGACGCCGAGATTCTCGGCCCCGACCCGTCGACGGAGGTGGTGAAGGGTGACACCATCGGCACCGTCCCGCTGGAACCGCCGCTCGCCGACGACGTCGACGGGCCGGTCATCACGAAGGCGCCCGGGAACGTCACGACCGACCACATCGTGCCCGCGAACGCGGAGGTCATGTCGCTCTGGTCGGACCCGCAGGCGTGCGCCGACTACACGCTGGTCCGTGTCGACGAGGCGTTCCCGGAGAAAGCGCGGGCGGCCGACGGTGGCTGGGTGGTCGCCGGCGAGAACTACGGGCAGGGGTCGAGCCGCGAGAACGCCGCGCTCGAACTCGCCGTGCTCGGCGTCGACGGCGTGCTGGCGAAGAGCTTCGCGCGCATCCACTTCGCGAACCTCGTGAACTTCGGCGTGCTCCCGTTGACGCTGCCCGATGACGCCTACGACCGCCTCGCGGAGGGCGACGACCTGGACGTCGTGGAGGACGTCACCGACGCGCTCCGGGACGGCGCCGACCACGTGACCGTCTCCGTGAACGACGACTGGACGTTCGAGGCGGCAGTGGACCTGACGCCCGGGGAGCGCGAGACGCTGCTCGCGGGCGGGAAACTCGCGCAACTCGAACGCGAACGCTGAGGGCGCTGGGCGCGCGCCGCCGCCCGACTCGAGAACGCGAGTAACGTTTTTCTCCTCGGCCACGAATCACACCAACAGCATGCGACCGCCCCGCAGGGATTTCGCGAGCGAGGTGACCCTCCCCGACGGCCGGACGCTCGCGTACGCGGAGTACGGCGACCTCGAGGGGGCGCCCGTCCTCTCGTTCCACGGAACGCCCGGGTCGCGGGTGTCGGCCAGCGTCGCCCGCGAGACGATGACCAGGGCGGGTGTCCGCCTGATAGCGCCGGAACGCCCCGGGTTCGGCCACTCCGAGTACACGCCCGACTGGTCGTTCGCCGACTGGGCCGACGACGTGGCGGCGCTGACCGACGCGCTCGGCGTCGCGGAGTACGGCGTCGTCGGCGTCGCCGCGGGCGGCCCGTACGCGCTCGGCTGCGCCGCCCACACCCCCGAGCGCGTCACCCGGTGTGCGGTCGTCTCGGGCGTCCCGCCACCGAAGGTCGCCCGCGAGGAGACGACGCGGTTCGACCGCGCGCTGTTCTCGCTCGCCCGGTGGTCGCCCCACCTCGGACGGCCGCTCGCCTGGCTGCTGCGCCGGCGAATCCGCGACGCCGACCGGTTCACCGACGTCGTCGGCGACCCGACGGACGGCGACCTCTCGGACCCCCGGTTCGGGGAGACGGGTCGCATCCTCCTCTCCGACCTCCGGGAGGGAGTGAAACAGGGGTCGCTGCACGTGGCGACCGACTACGGCGTCCTCGCCAGCCCGTGGGACTTCGAACTGCTCGACGTCGGCGCCCCGACGCGGGTCTACCACGGCGGCACCGACGAGACGGTCCCGCTGGCCGCCGCCGAGCACGTCGCCCACCACGTGACCGACGCCGAACTGGTCGTCTACGAGGACGAGGGGCACCGCCGCCCGCCCGTCGAGCACGCCGCGGACGTCTACGGGTGGGCGGCCGGCGTCGCCGAGGAGTCCGACGACGGCGAGCGACCGGCGAAGAAGGGCGCCGCCGACGATTGAGTCGGGGAGTGCCGAGCGCCGGGGCGGTCAGGGCCGCACCGCGCAGCCCTCGACGTAGTTGACCTCGGCCACCGAGTCGATTTCGGGGTCGTCCCCGCAGACAGGACAGTCGGGGTTCGGCCTGACGGGCACCTCCTCGAAGGACATCGCCGCGGCGTCGTAGAACAGCAGGCGCCCGGCGAGCAGGTCGCCGACGCCGAGGAGTTCCTTCACGCACTCGGTGGCC
>Ga0075105_1000131_pt1 | contig 46938 bp, 46 predicted proteins | sample AntDeeMetag02WF5_FD_69800 | JGI IMG/M metagenome (GOLD analysis project Ga0075105, IMG submission 69800) | Saline lake microbial communities from Deep Lake, Antarctica - Antarctic Deep Lake Metagenome 02WF5 | ecosystem: Environmental > Aquatic > Non-marine Saline and Alkaline > Saline | place... | reverse complement strand
CGGCTTCTTCGAGTGGCCCCGCCAGAGCACCGGCGAGGAGGTGGCCGAGATGCTCGACGTCACCCAGCCGACGGTGAACCGGCACCTTCGCCTCGGTCAGCAACGACTGCTCGCGCAACTGTTCGACGAGGAGGCGCCGGAGCTCGTGGCGGTGTAGATTTGCAGTAACGACTCCGGTCCTGCGGTCTCGCGATTCAGGCCGTGACCCCTACGACGACGCCGTGTCTCTCGGACGACGACGTCTCCTCACTCGCCCTCCGAGTCGAGATAGGGGTCGTGCGTTCTGTCGCAGTTTTCGCAGACGTACTCCGATATTCGCCACCCGCCGCCGGTCGTATATCGAGGTCGATAGGACCCCGTTGCTCCACACTGCGGGCAGCGGTCGGGTGGTGAGTGCACAGTGCCAGTTCGGATCCTGCCTGCTAAGTCCTTACTCTCACTCGGTTCCGACGCGTGCGACGAAGTGGAAACGGATCGCCGTCACTGGACGGTGTCTTTCGGCTTCAGCGACGACTCGCGGACCCGTTCGAATGCGGCGTCGTTCTCCCGTTCGAGCGTTCGAATCTCGTCTAGATTGTCGTAGTAATACGACAGGGCTGCGTAGACGGACGATAGCGAGAGGTCGAACTGGTCGGCGACGTGCGCGGGCGAGTGGCCAGCATCGATCACGCGAGCGGCGACGTGCCTGACGGCGACGCGACTCCCGTCGATTCGCGGCTCGCCGCCGAGAATGCCGTCGTCGCGCGAGATCGTCATACGTGGGAAGAGAGGTCGTGCTGATCTATAGGTTTTCGGCCGTCGTCCCGTCCGACGGTCTTGAAGTAGCAATTATCAGCGACTAGTCCGCCCCGACCTCGCCCACCTGCACCTTCCAGAGGTCGGCGTAGGCGCCGTCGCGGGCGACGAGTTCGTCGTGGGTGCCGACCTCCTCGATCTCGCCGTCGTCGAGGACGACGATCTGGTCGGCGTCCCGGACCGTCGAGAGGCGGTGGGCGACGACCAGCGTCGTCCGGTCGGCGGTCACCTCGGCGAGGCTGCGCTGGATCAGGACTTCGGTCCGGTTGTCGACCTGGCTGGTGGCCTCGTCGAGGACCAGCAGCGGCGGGTCGGTCAGCAGGACGCGGGCCAGGGCGATGCGCTGGCGCTGGCCGCCCGAGAGCTTCGTCCCGCGCTCGCCGACCTGCGTGTCGTAGCCCGCGTCCATCGACGAGATGAACCCGTGGGCGCCGGCCTGTCTCGCGGCGGCGACGACGTCGTCGTCCGTGACGTCGTCGCTCACGGGTCCTTCGTCCCCGTTCGCCCGTCCCGAGGTCTCCCGCGAGTCGACCTCGCTGATCCCGTAGACGATGTTCTCCCGGACGGTGCCCGTGAAGAGGAACGGGTCCTGGGCGACGTAGCCGATGGAGTCACGGAGCGCGGGGAGCGAGACGTCCCGGACGTCGTGGCCGTCCAGCCTGACCGCGCCCTCGTCGGGGTCGTAAAAGCGCAGCAAGAGTTTCGTGAGGGTGGATTTGCCCGCACCGGTCGCGCCGACGAGGCCGACGGTCTCGCCGGGGGCGACGTCGATGGCGACGTCGCTGATGACCTGCTCGTCAGTGCCAGGGTAGGCAAAGGAGACGTCGTCGTACTCGACCCGTCCCGCGACGTCGGTGAGTTCGACGCCCTCGGCCTCGCGGGGCGGTTCGACCTGCTGGATGCCGACGACGCGCTTGGCGGCGGCCTTCGCGCCCTTGTAGAAGCCGGTCACTCTGGCGAGAACGCGCATCGGGCCGACGAGGTTCTGGGTGTAGTAGAGAAAGGGGATCAACTCGCCGGCCGTGAGCGTGCCCTGGAGGACCCAGAACCGGCCGTCGAGCACCCACTGCGTGCCGACGACGAAGGTGAGGAGGAACGCCATTCCGGCCAGCAGGCGGAGCGCCGGCTCGTGGCGAGAGCGGGTGACGTGCGAGCGCCAGATGGCGCCGCGGTGGACCCGCGACTGGTCTGCGATCCGGTCGGTCTCGTGGCGCTCGCCGCCGTAGGCTTTGACGACGGGGACGCCGCTGATGGCCGTCTCCAGGGCGGCGTTGAGTTTGCCGGTCTCCGCGCGGACCACGTCGTGGCGGCGTTCGTGGCGGCGGCCGAACCACCAGTTGACGCCGGCGACGATGGGGGCGAGCGCGACGGCGACCAGCGCGAGGCGCCAGTTCAGCAGGGCCATGTAGCCGAACGAGGAGAGCGTCACCACCGTCGCGTAGACGGTCATCTGCGGGCCGTTCGTGAGGAACTCCTCCAGCCGGTTGACGTCGTTGTTGAGGACGCTCATGACGTCGCCGGTCTGCTGGCCGTCGAAAAAGCCCATCCCCAGGCGCTGGACCGTGTCGAAGGCGTCGACGCGGACGGCGTGCTGGATGCGCTGGGCCAGCAGGTTCCAGCAGTACTGGCCCGTGATCGCGAGGCTCACGTCGGCCACTTTCAGCGTCACCAGCAACGCCGCGGTGAACGCGAGTATCCCCACGGGCTCGGGCGGAACGACGCCCGCCGGCAGGAGCGGCAGGTCGTAGGCCTGGCCGTTGAACATCGCGTCGAAGGCGATCCCGATGATGAACATGTCCGCCGTCGCGAGCACCTGGGCCAGCCCCGTCCCCAGAACCCCGACGACGACGAAGAGGGCGTTCTCCCGGCCGCTCTCGGCGACCAGTCTGTAGAGCGGCCAGCGGTCGACCGCCGCGTCGGCGACGTTGTCCGGGGTGTCGCCGTCTGCGGTGGCATCTGTCGCCGCTCCGTCGCCGTCAGTCGCCGGGTCGTCGTCGCTCGCTTCGCTCATCGGACCACCTCTTCGCCCTCGCTCACCCTGTCGAGGAACGAATCGGAGAGGGCGTCCGTCTCACCGACCTGGACCCGCCAGAGGTCGGCGTAGAGACCGCCTTCGGCCACGAGTTCGTCGTGCGTGCCCGCCTCCCGGATCCGCCCGTCGTCGAGGACGAGGATCTGGTCGGCGTCCCTGACGGTGGAGAGCCGGTGGGCGATGGCGACGGTCGTCTGTTCGGCGCCAAGCGCGTCGACGCTGGCCTGGATCTGGCGTTCGGTCTCGTTGTCGACGTGGCTCGTCGCCTCGTCGAGGACCAGGATATCGGGCTCACGCATGATTGCCCGCGCGATGGCGATGCGCTGGCGCTGTCCGCCGGAGAGGCGACCGCCGCGCTCGCCGACGTGGGTGTCGTACCCCTCGGCCAGGTCGGTGACGAACTCGTGGGCGCCGGCGAGTTTGGCGGCCGCGACGACGTCTTCCTCGGTGGCGTCCGCGACGGCGTAGGCGACGTTCTCACGCACCGTCCCGTAGAAGAGGAACGGATCCTGGGAGACGTAGCCCAGGTGCCGGCGGAGGCTCCGTCGGGAGACCGTCGAGACGTCCGTCCCGTCGACGCGGACGGTCCCCTCGGTGGGGTCGTAAAAACGGAACAGTAGCTTCACGATGGTGGACTTGCCGGCGCCGGTCGGGCCGACGATGCCGATCAGGTCGCCGGGCTCGGCAGTGAAGTCCACGTCTTCGACGGTGTCCTCTTCCGCGCCATCGTAGGCGAAGGCGACGTCGTCGTAGTCGAGGCGGGCCTCGCGGACCGAGAGCTCGCCGTTCTCGTCGGCGTCCTCGAGCGCGTTCGTCCGTTCGAGCACCGCGACGATGCGCTTGCTGGAGGCCAGCGCGTTCTCGTAGCTATCGAGCACTTCGAGCATGAGCTGGCGGATGGGCGCGTAGAAGGACTTCCCGTAGAAGAGGAAGGTGACTAGCGTCCCGGCGGTGAGCGGGTCAACGAAGGCGGGCGCGTCACCCATCACGACGAGCGCGCCGGCGGCGAACACGCCGATGAACACCAGCGATGCGAGCAGCCAGGTGCTCAGGTTGTACGCCAGGCGCAGGCGGATGACGGCCCACTTGTCGTCCCGGTACTGGGCGGAGACGTCCCGGATGGCGTCGCGCTCGTCGTCCTCGGTGCCGAAGGCCTTGACCGTCGTGATGCCGTCGATGGAGTCCTCCAGCCGGGAGTTGACGGACCCGATGGTCGCACGGACGGCGTCGTACCTGGGCTCGACCCGGACGGCGTACCAGTAGCTCAGGCCCGCGAGGACGAGCGGCATGAGCGCGAGCAGTATCGCCAGTTGCCAGTGCAGCAGCGCCATGAAGGCGAAGGAGACGACCACCTGGAGGAGGAATCGCAGGCCCCGGAAGGCAGCGTCGCCGAACTTTCGGAGGTTCCCCACGTCGTTGTTGAGGACGCTCATCAGGTCGCCGGTCTGGCGGTCGTCGAAGTAGCCCATCTCGTGGCCCACGAGTGCGTCGAAGGTGTCGACGCGGACGTCGTGGAGCGTCCGGTAGGTCGCCGTCCCGGAGATCCGGCCGCCGAGCCAGCTCAGCACCGCCTCGGCGACGAACGCCGCCGCGAGCAACGTGATGGTGAAGGCGACCTGCCCCGCCGTCTCCTCCGGGATCACCGCGTCGGGGACGAGTGGCAGCGAGTAGGGCGTGCTCTCGAGGAAGATGGCGTCCAGCGCGACCCCGACGAGCAGCGCCGGCACGCGCCCGGGAATCTGGGAGAGGCCCATCCCGGCGCCGCCGAGGACGAACCGGCGGCTGTGCGGTCGCGCGTAGCGCCGGATCAGATGGCCGAGCGGGTCGCCGTCGACGGGAGTGGTCTCTGGGTCTGTCACGTGTTTCCTCGCGAACTACGGTGGTCGAAACGGTGTGGAGCGGGCTGTGATTCGCGGCTGACGTAGACGACGTGTCGTTCCAGGGCCCTGTGATTTCTGTGGGTGTGGCTAGCACAGCCGCGCGAACCCGGTCGGCGACTTCGCGGGGTCGAACCGGGGCCGGTCAAACCGGGTGTGGTCCGGCTGGGCTCGGTCCGGCCGGACCCGGCCGCTCCGCTCGACAGCGGCGGAGAATCGGGTCGTCGGATGTAACAGTACCGAAACATCGGTGGAGGCGGTCGGTCAGTCGGCCGGCGTCGCCGCCAGGTCCTCTTCGTCGACGACCCTGTCCGACCAGGTGTCCCTGGCGAACCACGCGGTCACGAGCAGGGCCGCGCCGACGTGCATCAGGGCGATGGCCCACCAGGCGCCGTCGGTGCCCATGTCGAACCAGGCGAGGAGGACGTACGCGGGAATCACCTGCAGCCCCCAGACGGCGGTGACCGAGAAGATCATCGCCGCGCGGGTGGAGCCGGCGCCGTTGAAACACCCCTTGATGACGTGGAAGACGCCCATCAGGCCCCACGTCGGGGCGACGATGTAGAGGAAGCGAACGCCGATGTCGACCACTTCGGCGGCGCCCTCGCCGTCGATGAACACCGAGACGATGGGCTCGGCGTAGGTGACGGCGACCAGCGTCAGGACGAGGTACGTCGAGACGAGCATCCCGACGGCCATGAAGACGACGCGGCGGGCCCGCTCGGCCCGTTCGGCGCCGAGGTTCTGGCCGACGGCGGTCTCGACGCCCATCCCGAGGCCGACGGCCAGCAGGAAGACCAGCGAGTTGATCCGCGAGGAGATGCCGAACGACGCCACGGCCGTCGGGCCGACGATGGCGACGATGGCCGTCATGGCGCTGTAGGACAGCGCGCCGGAGCTCTGTTCGATGCTGGCAGGGTAGCCGATCTCGACGATCTTCTTCATCGTCCCCAGTTCCAGGCGCAAGTCGGAGAGCGACAGTGAGAGCCCCAGGTGGCCGGTGAACAGCAACGCGACGCCCGGAATAGTGGCCAGGGAGCGCGAGAGGATGGTCGCGATTGCAGCCCCCTGGACGCCGTAGCCGGTGAAGCCGGTGGCGGCGTACAGCCACGCCTGCAGCGACTCCAGGTCGATCAGCGCGAACAGCGGGTTGGCCCGGAAGCCGAAGATGAATATCGGGTCCAGGACGATGTTGACGGCGACGCTGAGGGCCATCAGGTACATCGGGGTCTTCGTGTCGCCCCACCCGCGCAGCAGCGACTGGAAGACGAAGAAACCGAACATGAACCAGACGCCGACGAAGATGACGCGCATGTACTCGACGGAATAGGTGAAGACGTCGGTTCCTGGCTCGGCGCCGATGAGTCGCAGGAAGGTCGGCGTCATGACGTAGCCGACGGCGCCCAGGAGGAGCGAGAACAGCGTGACGAACGCCAGCGTCTGGCCGGCGACCTCGTTGACCCGTTCCAGCTTGTCGGCGCCCTTGTTCTGTGCGACGAGGACGCTCCCCGCGAGCGTGAGTCCGCCGCCCAGCGAGATGAGGACGAACACGGGCGGCCAGGAGAAAGACAGGGCGCTCACCGCGTCCGTGCCCAGTTGCCCGACCCAGATGGTGTCGACGAGGTTGTACAGCACTTGCAGTAGCTGGGTGACGACGATGGGCGCCGAGAGGGCGAGCAGGGGGCGCCACAGCGACCCCGAGGTCAGGTCGCGGTCCGCGTCCTCGCTCACTCGCCGCCCTCCTCGCCGGCGAGGAGTCGGTCCACGATCAGGTCGTCGACGGCGGCGAGCACCTCGTCGGTCTGCGCCGCGTCACCGAGGATGACGCCGTGTACCTGGGTGCCCTCGATGGCGTAGCGAAAGAGCGCGGCGAACGCCTCGGGGTCGACCGATTCGTCGAACTGTCCGCGCTCCTGTCCCTCGCGGACGATGTCGGCGATCAGCTCGCGGATCCGCTCGTCGTTGCGCGCCAGTTGCTCGCGCAGTTGCTCGTCGTACGGCGCCTGTGCGCGCAGTCCGAGCAAGGCGGTGTGAAAGTCGTTCGGGTCGTGGCCGTCGTCGCCGCCGACGATCACGATCTCCGCCATCCGGCGGAGTTCGTCGACCGGGTCCTGGCCGCCGCAGCCGGTGACCATGTCGACGAAGTTCTCCAGCAGGTGGTCCATGAACGCCGCGAGCAGGTCGTCCTTGGAGTCGTAGTGGTAGTGGATGAGCGACTTGCTCTTGTCGAACTCGTCCGCGATGGACTGCATCGTGAGGTTCGCGTAGCCGCGCTCACAGAGGGCGTCGAACGTGGCCGACATGATCGCTTCCTTGGACGAGTCGTCCGGGGCCATTACCGACTGACTATCTGGTCAGTATACAAATAGCCGTCGGTCGTCGGCCGCGCCCGTGTGGGCGCCGCCGGTTCGTCGAGACCGCCTGGCGGTTGCCAGATCCGTGCGGGGTACCGTCCGGTCGGTCCCCGGAAAGTCAGCGAGATGCCACGAGCCGGCCGGACGCGTCGGGTTACGAGCGGTACCACTAAGCAACTCGCCACCACATGCCCAGTTGGATGCAAGTGTTCGGGTCGAGCGGCGTCCGGGGAGTCGCCAACGAGGAGCTGACGCCGTCGTACGTCCTCCAGATCGCGCAGGCGGCGGGGACGGTGTGGGAGGCCGACCGCGCCGCGCTCGCGCGCGACACCCGGACGACGGGACAGCTGTTCGCGAACGCGGCCGCCAGCGGCCTGGCCAGCGTCGGCCTCGACGTCGACCGGCTGGGCGAACTGCCGACGCCGGGGCTGCAGGCCTACTGCGCCGCGGAGGGCGTCCCGGGGATGATGATCACCGCCTCGCACAACCCGCCGGCATACAACGGCGTGAAGCTGGTCGGTCCGGACGGCGTCGAACTCGACCGGGCGACGCTCGACAGCGTCGAGGAGCGACTCGACGCCCAGTCGTGGGAACGGGTCTCCTGGGCCGACGTCGGCGCGGCCCGCCACGTCGACGGCGCCGGGGAGTCCTACGTCGACGGGATTCTCGACGCCGTCGACCGAGAGGCCGTCGCCGACGCCGACCTCACCATCGTCGTCGACCCCGGCCACGGCGCCGGCTGTCACACCAGCCCCGACTTCTTCCGGGAACTGGGCTGTACGGTCCACACCGTCAACGCCCAGCCGGACGGCCACTTCCCCGGCCGTGACCCAGAACCCGTGGCGGCGAACCTCGCCGACCTGGCCGAACACGTGAATGCGACCGACGCGGACCTGGGGGTGGCCCATGACGGCGACGCGGACCGAGCGACGTTCGTCGACGAGACCGGCGAGTTTGTCAACGGCGACGCCGCGCTGGCGGCGCTGGTTGGGGCCGCCGTCGAACCTGGCGACGCGGTCGTCTCGGCGGTCAACGTCTCCCAGCGCGTCGCCGACGTCGTCGAGGCCGCCGGCGCCGACCTCACGCTGACCGCCATCGGCAGTACGAACATCATCACCCGAATCCGGGAGCTACAGGCCGACGGCGAGCACGTCGCCGTCGCCGGTGAGGGCAACGGCGGCGTCATCTACCCCGACTACCGCATCGCCCGGGACGGCGCCTACACCGCCGCGAAGTTCTGCGAACTCGTCGCCGAGCGGCCGGCCAGCGAGGTCGCCGGCGCCTTCGACGGCTACGCCAACGTCCGCGAGGCCGTGGGCTACGCCGACGAAACCGAGGAGACTGCGATGATCGGTGCCATCGAGGACGCCGCCCGCGACGCCGTCGCCGAACTGGACACGACGGACGGCTACCGACTCGACTACGGCGACGGCTGGGTGCTGGCGCGCCCCTCCGGCACCGAACCGGTGATCCGCATCTATGCCGAGGCCCGGACCGAGAAGCGCGCGGAAGAACTGGCGGCGATGTTCGGCGACGCGGTGCGACGCGTGCAGGACTAATCGTTCCCGTCGTAGTCGACGTCGTCCCGGTTCGCCAGCAGTTTCGACAGCACCGTCCCGTCGAGTTTGTAGAGGAAGTCCGCAATCTCGCTGTCACCGTTCAACTGGTAGCGCTTGCTCGGGCCGGTCTCCCTGGTGAACTCGACGACGCCGAGTTCGACGAAGTCGTCGAGGTGGTCGTAGACGGTGCTCCGGGCGACGCCGGCCTGCCTGCCGATTTCGCTGACGCTCAGGTCGCGCTTGCGCTCGTCGACGAACACACTGAGCAATCGCGCCCTCGCTCCGTCTCCGAACAGTTCGACGAGCGGTGTCCAGTCGGCATACGCCGCTTCGTTGGCTGGTTCCGACATGATGGTTGATATACGTTCTCGCCCCTTCCCACTTGAGTGTTCGTCTAGACGAACATGGGTGTTGTATCAAGACTACAAACAGCGACGTCGCCTTCGGATTCGGGTGAACGGGACAGCACTCACCGCTCCGAATACGTCTCCAGTGCGTCATCGAGTTGCTCGCGTTCCGTCCGAAGGTCCGCCAGCTCTTCCGCCACCGCGCCGCTCCGGAGCCGCTCACGTTCCCCGCCGGTCAACTGGTCGCGGGCCAGCGCGCTGTCCCGGAGCCGGTCGTAGTCCTCGCGCCGGGTGAGTTCTCGGACCGCTCGCAGGCCCGGAACCACCTCCGGCGCGAATCGTCCCACCACGGAGATGCGTTCCTGGCACTGCCAGCGCAGCACGTCGGCCTCGGGCGGCGGCCAGCCGACGGTGAGCGGATCGGCGTCGAGGCGCTCCAGGTAGGTCTGCTGGGTCGCGACTGCCCGTTTGAGCGCGTCCGGGTCGTCGACGTAGTGGTCCAGCTTCGACCGCGAGAAGCCCGCGTACTCCAGTAACTGTGGGATCGACTCACCGCCGGCCTCGCTCGTCCGGACGAACGCCCGGAGGTCGTCGGGCGGTCGCTCGAAGGGGACGAGCGGGAAGTGGGCCGTCGTCGCCAGGAAGTCGAGAACCTCGCGGGCGGACGAGTCGGCCACGAACGATTCGAACGCCTCGCTCACGGTGGCGTCGTACGCCTCGATAGGGTCGCGCAGGCGTTCGACGGGTGCGTCCAGATCGGCCTCGCCGAGTCGCTGGAGGCGTTCCCGGTCTGCGATTTCGTCACGGACCTCGTCCAGTCGGCGGCCCACGGCACGGCGGGCCTCCCGGTACCGGTCGGTGGCGTCCTCCCAGTCTTCCAGGGGGTCGAGCGCCGCTTCGGCCTCGTTCAGTCGCTCTCTGGCGCGCTCGAAGTCGCTCTCGACGAGTCGGCGCTGCTGGAGCAGGTCGTCTATCTCCTCGAAGGTCTCGCGCTCGGGCAGGTCCTCCGGAAGGTCGTTCGTGAAGTGGCCGATGCGGTCCTGGAACTCGATGAACGCCGCGAAGTCCTCGTCGCGGACGGCCCGGTCCTCGTAGGCGGTGAGGATCTCCCGCAGGTCCGCGACCGCTTCGCGGAGGTTGCGGAGGCCCTCCTCGCCGACCGCTTCGATCTGTTCGTTCGACTCCTGCCGGTCCGCGTCCGCGCGTTCGAGGCGGGCGACCGGGTCCGCCATCGGCCTACTCGTACACCTCGTCCGGGTCGAAGACGCGCTCGCCGACGGTCTCGCCGTCGACGGTGCGATAGAAACAGGACTCGTAGCCGGTGTGGCAGGCGCCGCCGGTCTGGTCGACCAGGTAGAGGAGCGCGTCGCCGTCGCAGTCGACGCGGACCTCCGCGATTTCCTGCGTGTGGCCGCTGGAGTCGCCCTTCTTCCAGAGTTCGTCGCGGCTGCGCGAGTAGTAGTGGGCCAGGCCCGTCTCGCGGGTCCGGTCCAGCGCCTCCTCGGTGACGTACGCGAGCATCAGCACCTCGCCGGTGTCGGCGTCCTGTGCCACCGCTGGTAGCAGCTCCTGATCGTCGAAGGCCAGGTCCGGCTCGGCGGGCTGGGCGGCGTCGCTCATGGACGAGCGGAGGCGCGTGGCCCGGATAGGCTTTCTGCTAGCGACGTTCGAGCGGCGTAGTCGCTACGCGAACCCGAGCGCGGCGACGGCCGTGAACAGGACATCGCCGTAGACGAGCGAGAGGAGCAGACCGAAGAACATGGGGACGATGAAGGGGATGCCCGGCGATATCCACACCTCGTCGGCGGTGGTGAGTACCTCCAGGCCCTCGCGCAGTTGGTCCGGCGAGGTGCCGTAGGCCGACCCCTCGATGTCGTCGAGGAAGGCCGCGGCGCCCCAGGGGTCGTCGTCGGGGGTGGTGGTAGCGGCTCCCGGTTCGGCGGCGTCCGTCGCGGGTGCGGCGGCGTCGGTCCCGTCGGCGGACACGCCGCCGTCGGTTGCCAGGCCGCCGTCGCCCGGGGCGTTCGGCTCCGCGGGGAGTGTCGACGGATTCCGCAGCGCGTCCGGGTCGGCCCGGAGCGCGGCCAGCGACTCGCCGCGCCACTGGAGGTACATCCGCAGGGCGTCGAGGTCGAGGCCGCCGCGGGTGAAGCCGTCGGGCGTCTCCAGGAGCATGCCGTACTCGTCGGTCGCCCGGTCCCAGGAGACTGGCTTCCCGATGAGCATCGGCCAGCCGACGTGGCCGCGGACGAGGTTCCCCAGCGCGACCGCCACCGGGTAGGCGGCGCCGACGACCACCGTGTTCGAGAGGATGGTCAGCGAGAAGACGCCGACCGGCGTCGGTTCGAGTGGCAGCGCCGCCCACGGCAGGTAGAACACCGGATAGACGGGAAAGAGGACGGCGACGACGTAGAACGCCTTGGCGTCCGCGCCGCCGAAACTGCCCATGTACCAGAACGCCGTCGACAGCGGCACGATGAACCCGACGCTGATGGCCACCTGCAGGAAGAACAGCCGGTCGCCGGTCGCCCACGCACCGGCGCCCTCCCAGAGCAGGAGGACGACGGCCAGGACGGCGAGGGGTTTCCAGGTCCGGTTGGGGACCCGGCGGGTTTTCACGTCGCGCCAGGCGGCCCACCCCAGGACCGGAACGGCGACCAGGCGAAGCAGGTCGGGCGTCGATGCGAGCACGATTCGGTGAAGCGACCGGTCCGGTATAGCGTTTGCGGCGCCGATGATTCGTATGGTGTCTGGAGAAAATAACGACAGTTAACGCCAGGGACAACTCGAAAGCCCCGGCGTGTTCGCCTCCCGGGACTCGTTGCGGTCCTCGCCTCCCTTCGGTCGGCTGCGGTCCTTATTCCGGAAGACTCGCTTCGCTCGTCTTCCGACGTTCGCCTCACTTCGTTCGGCTCACCGTCGTCCGGGTTCGGCGAACACGCCGCCCCTTTCATTCCCACCCTAGTTGATTGGTCGACAGTCGTAGAACGTCGAAATCGCCGTCGGCGCTACGCGTAGGCCTCGAACTCCTCGCCGAAGAGGAGGAAGTAGCCCGTGCCGAGCAGACCGATGGCGGCGGCGACGGTGAAGGCGATTTCGGGGGTGACGAACTCCCAGAGGTAGCCGCCGAGGGCGGCGCTGGGGATGACGACGGTGTTCCGGAGGAGGTAGTAGGTCCCGGTGACGCGGCCGCCGGCGTCCTGTTCAGCGGGGCCGACGATGAGCGCCTTGTGGGAGGGGAGGCCGGCGAAGCGGAGCCCGGAGAACGCGAAGACGAGGACCATCGCCGTCGCGCTCGCGGGCGCGTTGATCAGGACGACCGGGAATATCGCGTAGACGGCGAAGCCCAGCGCGACGACGGGCTTGAGACCGACTCGCTCCGCGGCCTTGGCTGCGGGGGCCATCACCAGGAGGGCAATGAGCATCTCGACGCCGAGCAGGTAGCCGAAGAAGGCCTGGGGCGAGAGGTCGAGGGCCTGGGAGAACCCCGCTATCGAGACGGTCGTCTCCAGGCCGACCTGGAGATACTGGGTGACAACGAGCACGAAGAAGACGTACACCATGCCGTTGGCGAAGCGGACGAGCGTGTCGCCGACGAGCAGCGGTCGGAGTTCGTCGGGCATGTCCCGGAGGTCACGGCGGATCTGGTCGACGCCCTCGAAGGAGCCCCCGATGGTGTCCGAGGAGGCGTCGTACAGGAGGTGCTGCACGACGGTCCCGAGCACGCCGAAGACCACCGCGACTGCGAGCACGTACTGGAAACTGACGGTGAACGCGGGGTGGAGGCCGATGAGGACCGCCGCCAGCACCGGGCCGACGAGGAACGCGGTCCGGCGGAACGTCTCGGTGCTGGCGAAGCCCGCTGCCAGCCGCGAGGGGTCGGTGGCCTGCTTGACGACGGCGAAGGTCGCGCCGAGGCCGAACGATTTCCAGGCCTGCGCGAGGACGAGGCCGACGAAGATCCAGATCCACGGCTCGACGGTGACGCCGCCGATCTCGAACGCGCCGACGCCGGGCGCCACGAGCCAGACGGCGAAGCCGACGGTGGAGAGGAGGCCGAACAGCGTCAGGGCGTACCGGGATCCGATCCGGTCCGAGACGGCGCCGCCGGGGTAGGGAAACACCGCCGAGATGACGTTGCCGAAGGTGCCGAACAGGCCGACGACGAACCCCGAGGCGCCCAGCGCGACCATGTACTCCGGCAGGAACCGGCTGGTCATCTGGAACCCGAGGCTGAACGCGAACATCGCCAGCGAGAGAACCAGGACGTCCCGCCGGAGCGCGAAGAACTGTCGGAAGGCGTCGATCGGTCCTGCGGCCTCGGCCTGCTCCTGTGCCATATTCTGGGTCTCCAGCGGGCGTACTAAATCGTTATCGCAGCGACGCCGTCGCGGGACTGATGGTAGACACAGACGGTGCGGTAGCTTCGCGTAGATCGGATAAGAACGACAGGATTGCCGAGTGCAACCCTGGATAGTCGAACCTCGACCGGTGGTCGAACGTCGACGTTCAGATGACGCGGTTCTGCAGGTAGTCGAGGTGCTTGGCGTTGTAGACGATCTTGACCTCGTCCTCCGCGGCCGACCCGATGCAGGTCAGGCGGACGTTCTTCTCCTCGACCTCTTCGTCGGAGAGGATCTGCTGCATGTCCATGTCGATTTCGCCTTCGAGGACGATGGCTGCGCAGTTCGCGCAGGCACCGGCGCGGCACGAGAAGGGCCAGTCGTAGCCCTGGGCCTCCGCGGCCTCGAGGATGTACTCGCCCTCGTTGACGTCGAGGGTACCGTAGTCCTCGCCGTCGAGGTCCATATCGGCGGCCTCGCCGAAGACGTCGTCGTCGTACATGTCCCAGCCCTGATCGTCGACTACTTCGTAATTTAGGTATTCTACCGTGGGCATCAGTAGACTAGTTCGCTCGCCCTACTGTTAGACTTTGCTGTTCGTTCAAGCGAAAGCGGAAAATATCCTCTCTATCGTAACCCAGGCTCCGTTTCGCTACCGCGGGTGACAACCTCGCTGGCCACAGAGTGGCAGATACTCACACCCATCGTCGGCCGCGAGCGCGTCGGTGATCGCCTCACGCTATCGGGGTGAACCGGAAGACCAGAAACGCGGCGAGCGTCGCGACCATCGGGACGATGTTCTGGAGCAGGATGATCCGGGCGGTGGCCTCGGGTTCGAACAGATCCGAGGATTTGGGGATGTCTTCGCGTTCCTCGTCGCCGATGGGCGCTCGGTCGCCCGGCGTCGGCGTCGACTGGCCGCCGCCGACCGTCGGGGCGTCCTCGGCGTCGGCCTTGAGCGCGCCGGGCGAGGCGCCCGGCACCTCGCCGCGGACGGTCTGGGAGAGCGTGGTGGTCCGGGTCGCCCGCCCCCAGCCGAGGCCGACGATGCTCATCGTGGCGATGATGACGAAACTCGCCGGGATGCCCAGCGCCGAGAGGAAGGTGACGATGGTGGAACTGACGATGGCGACGAGCAGGGCCGCCAGCAGCGGCAGGTCCGTCAGGTCGTTCCCGACGGTGTCCATCGTCCGCCGGGCGATGGTGAACGCGCCCAGGCCGATGGCACCGCCGCCGAGCAGGATGGCCGGCGTCATCTGGAGCGAGCCGTTGCCCACTAGCGGGGCGACGGCGTTGGCGACGTTCGACGCCCCCGCCGAGAAGGCCATGTAACAGCCGATACCGACGACGAGGACGGTGCCGACGAACTCCCGCTGGGTGGTGTTCTCGCCGAGTTCGGGCCGGGGGAACCCGCCCGAGCGGTCGAGCTGGAGCAACGACCCTTCGGTCTGGGAGACGGCGAAGCGCTCGACCAGCGCCGGGTAGAAGTAGCGCCCGACGACGCCGCTGACCCAGAACGCGAGGATGGGAGAGACGAGCCACCAGATGACGATGCGCCCCATCTCGTCCCAGTTGAGCGTCCCCTGAGCGATGCCCAGGCCCGCCATCGCGCCGACGGCGGTCATCGATGTCGAGGCGGGGACGCCGGCGACGTTCGAGAGGAAGAGTGCGAAGCCGATGAAGAAGAGGACGACGATGCTGACGGTCATCGTGAACTCGGTCGTGACGAGGTTGTTGCCGAGCGTGTCGACGACTTCGCGCCCGACCGTCAACCCGCCCGCGAGCGCGAAGGCGGTCATCAACACGGCGGCGCCGAACTTCGAGACGGTGCCGGCGCCAACCGCGGGCCCGAAGGCGACGCCCGTCGATGATCCACCGATATTGAATCCGACGAACACGGCGACGAGAAGGCCGAACAGGAAGAGGACCTCGACCATACGGATCGGTAGGCGACTGGCGGTTAAAGGCTACCGACAGCGAACGAGGCGGGGCGGTGGTGGGCCGGAACGAGGCGGATCGGTGGTGGCCGGAACGACGGCGGGGCGGTGGTGGGCCGGAATGACAGCGGGGCGGAACGGGGCGCCGACCGCTGGCGTCGGTCACGCCACCCTGACGGCGGTGGCGACCGCGCCGAACGACAGGAGCGCGGTGACGGCGGCGGTCGGGTGTTCGATCGCGAACAGTATCGCCGGGAACGCCGCGATGCCTGCGGTGATGGCCAGCAGGCGCGGGGGCGTTATCGGGGGCGGTGGCGGTGGCGGTTCGTGCGGATTGCGTGTGTCTCTCATTGGCAGGGGAGTACGTGTAGACGGTCGGAGGACTGTACTCGCGAACGGGGAGCCCTGCCACGGTAGTCTCGACGGCACCACCACGACGGGCTCGCGGTCACTGGGTCACGTCTGGCATGGTACTCCGACCTGTGAGTGCCGATATATTAACGTTGTTTCAGTTTTGGGAGGGCGACACACGGCGGTCCAGGGGTGAGATCATAGCGTACGACCGCGGACCGGCGAGGGTGGCGCAGGTTCAGAAGACCGGGACGTACTCGAAGACGAGGAACGACGCCGTGGCGGCGATGGTGGGCGTGAGGATCCACAGCATCACGACCCGACCGGTCGCGTCCGGGTCGAACAGGTCGGCAGCGGTCGCAACGTCGCCGGGTTCCTCCTCGCCGATCGGTGCGACTTCTCTGGTGCCGCCGTTGGCGGTGGCGTCGGTGCCGTCGTCCGCCGCGATGGCGTTGACGGAGACGCCGCCACCGTCACCGCTCCCCACGGCCGCCTTCCCGGTGACGGCGGCCCCCGCGGCATCGGCGAGGCGCGTCGTCCGCGTGGCCCGGCCCCAGCCGAGTCCGACGATGCACATCGTCGCGGAGACGGCCAGGCTCGCCGGGATGCCGATCTGGGAGAGGCCGGTGATGATGCTCGCGCTCACGATCTCGACGATGAGCGACGCCAGTATCGGGAGCTGGGTGAGGCCGCTGCCCACCGTGTCTAGTGTCCGACGAGCGATGGTGAACGCGCCGAGACCGATGGCCGCGCCGGCGAGTGCGACCCCCGGGTAGAGGGCGAGGTCGCCGCTCCCAATCAGCGGGGCGACGGCGTTGGCGACGTTCGACGCGCCGGCCGCGAAGGCCATGTAACAGGCGATGGCGACGACGAGTATCCCGCCGACTTGCTCGCGCGTCGTCTTCTCCTCACCCGGCGATTCGATCGCGAACCGGGCCTCGAGGTGGGGATAGAGGTAGCGGCCGATCATCGCACACACCCAGAAGGCGGTGATGGGCGCGACGAGCCACCAGGTGACGATCTGCCCCATCACCTCCCAGTTTATCGTGCCGGAGGCGACGCCGAGGCCGGCGATGGCGCCGACAGCGGTCATCGACGTGGAGGCGGGGACGCCGAAGAGGTTCGAGATCAGCAGCGCGAGGCCGACGAAGAAGAGGACCGTGACGCTGGCCGCCAGGGTGAACTCGGCCTGGGGGACGATGTCGCCGCCCATCGTCTCGATGACTCGCGTTCCCACGGTCGCCCCGCCTAGCAGCGCGAACCCGGTCATCAGGACCGCAGCGGCCGTCTTCGAAATGATTCCGCTCCCGACCGCGGGTCCGAAGGCGACGCCCGTAGACGACCCGCCGATGTTGAACCCGACGAACACGGCGACGAGAAGACCGACGACGAGAAGAACCTCGACCATATCCTGGTAAGGACACGGACCGGTTAAATAGTGTCGTCATCCGGAGAGATCGGGCGGGGCAGAGTGCCGCGGTGCGGCCCTTTACCGCCCGCTCGCGCCGTTTTCGTCGTCGGCTTCGCCGTCCTCGTCGGCCTCCTCGGCATGGGGCAGGTGTTCCTTCTCCTTCTCGACGGTCTCCTTGACCGAGTCGGCGGTCTCCTTGGCCTCGTCGGTCTTCTGTTTGGCCTCGCTGGCCTGCTCGACGGCCTGGTCGACCTGTTCGGTCACCTCGTCGACCTGCTCGGTGGCCTCCTTCACCTGCTCGCTCGCTTCCGCGGCCTTGTCGGGGTCGGCCACGACGTCGTCGGCCTGGTCGACGACCTCTTCGACTGTCTCCGCGCTCTGGTCGACCTGGCCGGCGGCCTCGTCGACCTGTTCGGCCGCCTTCTCCACCGTCTCGACGGTCTCGTCGAGTTCGTCGGCCGTCTTCGCGACGGTGTCGGCCGCCTCTTCCAGTTCCTCGGCGGTCTGGGCGACCTCCGTCGCCCCGCGGTCGTACGCGCGAGCGAGCACGACGAACTGGACCATCCCCATCACAACGTAGGCCGCGACGGCGACCCCCGCGGCGGTGGCGAACAGCGGCGCCAGGTCGGTGTCGAGGCCGAAGACGCCGAGGCGAGTGAGCAGCCAGGCCAGTACCAGTGCGATCGTGACGACCGTGATCGCCCTGACGAGCTGGCGATAGGTCGACTTCTCTCGACCGACCATCGTCCGTTCGAGCCGCGACATGGGTGAGTCCGAAGTCATTGGCGGGCAATGACGGACGGCGCGGATAAGGCTTCGGGGAAAAGACGCCTGGGGTGTGAGTGCAACTGCAAATGCCACGAACAGCTCGAAAGCCCCCGCGCGCTCAGATGATCCACGGGGCTTTCTTGTTGTTCTATATGGCGTCGTTCGCAGTTCCGGCCCAGATTCACTAGACAACTCCCAGGACCGACACGCTTTCACTGGCACCGGCACCAGACTCAGGCATGTTCGAGACGTTCGAGGTGATTCCGGCGGTGGACATGCAGGACGGGCAGGTCGTCCAGCTCGTCGGGGGCGAGCGCGGGACCGGGAAGACGTACGGCGACCCCGTCGAGGCCGCCGAGCGGTGGGTCACGGCGGGCGCGGAGACGCTCCACCTCGTCGATCTGGACGGGGCCTTCGAGGGGGAGCGACAGAACGCCGCGGCCATCGATGCGGTGCGCGACGCCGTCGACGTGGAGGTGCAACTGGGCGGTGGCATCCGCACTGCGGCGGACGCCGTCTCCCTGCTCGACCGCGGCGTCGACCGGGTCATTCTCGGGACGGCGGCCGTGGAGAACCCCGACCTCGTGGCCGAGATCAGCGACGAACATCCCGGTAGTGTCGTCGTCAGCCTCGACGCCAAGGACGGCGAGGTCGTCGTCTCGGGGTGGACCGAGGGGACCGGACTCGACCCCGCCGAGGCCGCCGGGCGGTACGAGGACCTGGGCGCCGGCGCCATCCTCTTCACCGACGTCGACGTCGAGGGGCAACTTGAGGGGGTTCGGACCGACCCGGTCGAGCGCCTCGCCGAAGCGGTCGATATCCCGGTCATCGCCAGCGGCGGCGTCGCGACGGTGGACGACGTCGTGGCCCTGCGGGACGCCGGCGCCGGCGCCGTCGTCGTCGGGAGCGCCCTGTACGAGGGACGCTTCTCACTGGCTGACGCGCGGGACGCGCTGTAGCGCCGGACTGAGAGCGACCCGCGGCGAATTTTGGCCCGGTCGATCGATGAGTAGCCACGCCTCCGTCGGGCGCTTCGCCCCGGCTGACTGACTAGTCAGTGAGGATCTCGAAACGTTTTTGCCGACCGGTACGCAGGAACGGGCATGACCGCACAGATAGCCCCTGCTGGCCGATGCGTGGGACCGTCGGCGTCGTGGGAGGGTGGGGCGTGACGCGGTCGGACGACCGGGCCGACGACGCCGGATCCAACAGGCGCCTCTGGACGCTCGCGATCTTCGCGGCGATGGTGCTGGCCGGCATCGCGATGATGGCCCGCGGTCCGGTCATCGTCGAACTCGGCGAGACGTTCGACGCGCCGGAGTGGCAACTGGGCCTCATCGCGCCCGCGGGGACCGCCGGCTACCTCGTCGTCATCGCGTTCGTCGGCTTCGGCGCCGGCCACCTCGACGCCCAGCGCTTCGTCACGCTCGGCCTCGTCGGCGGTGCCCTCAGCCTGCTGGCGATGGGCGTGGCCCCCATGCTCGCCGTCTTCCTGCTGGCCGTCCTCGTTCGGGGGACGATGAACGGCGTCGTCCGCGGACTCAACCGACCGCTGTTGAGCCACTTCTACCCCGAGAGCCGGGGCCGCATCTATGGGTACTACGACATGGCCTGGGCTGCCGGCGCCGTCGTCGGCCCGCTGCTTGTCATCGTCGCCGTCGCCGTCCTCGACTGGCGCCTCACCTACTACGCGCTGGCCGCCGGCATGGGCGCGCTCGCCCTGCTGGTCTGGCGCCTCGACGCCCCCGAAGTCGAGTCCTCCGAGGAACCGATCGACCGGGCCGACGTCGCCGCCCTCCTTCGCCGGCCGGAGGTCGTCGGCATGGCCGCGGCGATGTTCTTCGGCACCGGCGTCGAGGGCGGCCTGTTCATCTGGCTGCCCACCTACGCGAACGGCGAACTCCCCGCGAACCTGGCAAGCATCACGCTCTCGGTGATGATCGCCGGCTACGTTCCCGCACGATTCCTCTACGGCCGGATCGGCGACCGCATCGGGTACCTTCGACTCTTGCTCCCCATCCTCGTCGCCCTCGTCCCGCTGTTCTACGTCACGTTCGTCTACGCTGACGGACTGTGGATACTCCTCTGCGTCGCCCTCATCGGCGCCGGTATCGGCGGCATCTTCCCGCTGCTGATCAGCTACGCGACGGAAGCGGTTCCCCACCACAGCGGCCCCGTCACGGCCATCGCCGCTGTCGCCTCGTCGCTCGGCGTCGGTAGTGTCCCGGCCGTGATGGGCGTCGTCATCAGCGGCTCCGACGCCCGCCTCGCGATGCAACTCCTGCTCGTCCCGCTCGGCCTGGCCCTCGTCGTCCTCGTGGCGGCCCGCGTCGCCGAACGCCGCCGGGAGGCCGCCGCGAGTCCGGACGTCTAGTTCACCACGACGTCGACGTCCCGGACCGGAGGAATCGAGGCAACACCATCGCCCACGCACCGATGGTGACCAGTACCGCGCCGACGACGTCGGGCTCCAGCGTTACGTAGAAGAAAAAGCCCGACGCCATGAGCAGTGCTGCACCCACCTCCGTCTCGTAGTTCACGTCCACTGGTGGCCGAAAATCAAGCATAAACCCCCAGCAGACGCCCCGATGACGAGTGTCTGACGATGATGTGATCAGTAAGTATGTGACTCTGCCGAGACTGACTTGACGACAAAGAAAGGAAAGCCCTCGTCGGGCTCCGGTCCCGGGGCTTGCTGTCGTTCGAAAATCGAAGATTTTCGTGATGACGAGAGAGCGAAGCTCTCTCGAACCACGCTCCTCGCTCCGCTGCGGTGCTTACTTCGCCGGGGTTCCCGGACCCCGCCTCGCCCTTTCAGTCTGCTCTGTAGGATCTCTTGTACGTCGGCCATGCGGGTCGATTATTAGCCGGATCGAATACCAACATCCAGCAATAGTACGCCGAGCTTCCGCAGCAAAGTCGGGAGTTAAGCAACGTTCTTGACGTCAAACTGGGTAGCCAGTATCGAACGTTGATTCCCTCCGACGTTGACGCAACGAAGCGATCCTACAGAGCATTTCAGTCCACCAGGAGAGCAAGCTCTCCTGAGCCTTGCGCTCACTCCGTTCGCGCAAGACTCCAAGGACAACACCGCAAACAGCCCTGCCCTCCCCCTGGTCGGCCGACGAGACGGCCTCCCGGCCGGGCGGTTGCTGAAGGAAGCGTGATTCGCGCCGGACGGCGCGAATTCGGGGAGGTTTGGTGGTTTCAACCGCGAGCGTCTTCGTGGCGCGAGCAACGCTGGTCCTGGTGGATGAAAGGGCGAGGCTCGGTCGGGGAAGCCGGGACCCTCAAGCACCGCAGGCGAAGCCGAGGAGCGCAGAGTGGTCCCCGCGACTCGAGCGGGCCGAGGGCTTTCCCTTAATCGTGGTGCTGTGATCGACTCCTCTCGGGTAGGCCGAAGAAATCCCGCCGTCATCTGAATCATCACCCTCACCAACTCCTCCTAGACGCAATCGCCAAGTACGAGGGCCGAAACAGTCGAACCATGACCGACAGAACCGCGGCCGTCGCCCGGGAGACCGCCGAGACCGACGTGGAGGTCACCCTGGACCTCGACGGCGACGGCGACTCCACGGTCGACACCGGCGTCGGCTTCCTCGACCACATGCTGGATTCGTTCGCGACGCACGGCCTGTTCGACCTCACCGTCACCTGCGAGGGTGACCTGGTGGTGGACGAACACCACACCGTCGAGGACGTCGCCATCACGCTGGGCGAGGCCCTCGAGGAGGCGCTGGGCGACAAGCGCGGTATCGTCCGCTTCGCCGACCGCAAGGTCCCCCTGGACGAGGCCGTCGCCGGCGTCGTCGTCGACGTCTCCGGCCGGCCCTACTTCGAGTTCGACGGCGAGTTCTCCCAGGGCCGGGTCGGCGGGCTGACCAGCACCATGGCCGAGCACTTCTGCCGGTCGCTGGCGCACAACGCCGGCCTCACTCTCCACGTCGAGGTGTCGGGCGAGAACGCCCACCACGAGATTGAGGCGCTGTTCAAGGGCCTCGCTCGCTCGCTGGACGACGCCACCCGGATCGACGAGCGGCGCGGCGACGTGGCGAGCACGAAAGGGGAGCTGTAGCTGCGTCGGTAGTCGGCTCACCTCTCCTGGATCCTGAAATATGAATAACGGTATCCCGGTTTCCAACGAGACGGTCGAGAAACTCGAAGAACTTCGAGCGGACGGTGAGGACATCGACGAGCTCATCCAGCGACTTATCGATCATTATCGTCCGATCGACGCAGGTGCGTGGGAAGGAACCACCAAGCCGGATCGAGCGCGGGAGGCCGTTGTGCGGACTCGCGACGAATTCGACGTTTAGATAGTAAGAATACGAGTCCTAAACCTAGATACCCCAAAACGGAAGCAAGCCGCCCGCAATTCAAACTCTATGTTCGACGAGATAATGGAGAAGTTCTCCGACTCCCCGGGCCAGCAGGCCGTCATCCGCCTGCTGCTCGAACGGGGCTTCTCCGTCAACGACGAGGGCCGGGTCGTCTCCGGCGGGATCGAGATCCCCAACACCGGCATCGCCCGCGAGGTGGGCGTCGACCGCCGGGTCGTCGACGCGACGACGAGTGCCATCCTCGACGACGAGGAACTCACGCGAATCTTCACGAACATCTCGGCCATCCCGAGCCTGATGGACCTGGCGCCGGTGCTTGACCTGACGGTGCTGACCGTCGCCGTCCGCGACGCCGAGGAGACGGGCATCGTCGCCACCGTCACCGACGCCATCGCCGACCACGAGCTGACCATCCGCCAGGTCATCTCCGAGGACCCGGAGTTCACCGACGAGCCCGTGCTCTACGTCATCACCGACGAGGACCTTCCCGGCGAGTTGATCAACGAACTCCGCGCGTTCGAGTTCGTCCGGCGCATCGAAATCGAGTGAAGCGGCGGGGAGGGTCGTTCGCCTGTTTCTCCGTGTTCAGTCCGCCAGCGACTGCTCCGAGGCCGTTCTGTCCGAACCGTCCGGCCCGTCGAAACCGAGCGATCTGACGAGGAGCGTCACCGCGGCGACGAGTGCGGCCTGGGAGAGTCCGCTCGCGAGTCCGCTCGAGAGCTGCACCATCGTGGGGAGAGCGTTCGACAGAATGCTGACACCGGCCACGAAGAGGAATGAGGCGACGAACACCGCGGGCACGATGACGAGCAACGGCCGCTCGAATCGATCTACCGTGAGCGCGGCGTAGATTCCGCCGAGCGTTATCACGGCCGAGACGAGGCTGTGCGGAATCGTGAGGACCATGTTTGTCAGACTTCTCGTGGCCGCGAGACTTCCCAGACTGTCGTTGAGGACCGGAAAGAGGAGTGTTCCGAGGAAATTGGCGCCGGCTATGACGAGGACACCGAGGCCAATGGCCGCGAGCGGGGAGCGCTCAGTTCGCGTGGAGGACATGTCGCCCGCTTCACCGGAGCGAGTGACAAATCTCGGTGGTCACGAACCGCCCTCGCCACCTCCGTTTTCCGGCCGGAGGCCCAACCGTACGCATGCGCATCCATCGACGGGCGGGTGCCCTCGCACGGGCGGTCTGGCAGGAGGCGCGCGCCGAGCGGTTGACGTTCATGGCGGGCTCTATCGCCTACCACGCGTTCATCTCGCTGCTCCCGTTCATGCTCGTGGTCCTGTTGTTGGTCAGCAGAGTCGACGACCAGGCGACGGCGATAGAGGTGATCACGGCGATGACCACGTACCTCTCACCCAACGCCAGTGAACTGGTAACCAACACCGTCAGGGAAGCGACCGCGCAGACCAGCCTCTCCGTACTGGGCGTGGGCGTGCTGCTCTGGGGGGCCATCAAGATTTTCCGGAGCCTCGACGAGGCCTTCTCCGACATCTACGACGTCACGAGCGAGAAGGGTCTGGTCGACTCCTTCACGGACGCCGTCGTCGCGCTGCTGGCGGTCGGTCTCGGCCTCGGCGTTGCGGGGATCATCGGGTCGGTGATCACCTTCGGCGACGGGCAGGTGGGCAGCCTCCTCGGCACGGTCGTCTCGACGGTCAGCCTCGCCATCGTCTTCCTGCCGCTGTTCTACCTCTTCCCCGACGAGGACGTCACCGTCCGTGAGGTGCTTCCGGGGACGGTGCTGGCGGCCGGCGGCTGGACGGTCCTGGAGTTCCTCTTTCGCTACTACGTCGCCGTCGCCAGCGTCGGCGAGCGCTACGGCGTTCTCGGGACCGTCATCCTCTTGCTGACCTGGCTCTACTTCAGCGGCTTCGTCCTGCTGCTCGGCGCGGCGCTCAACGCCGTCCTCGCGGGCCGGTCGGCCGACACCGCCGAGGCCGGGTGGGGTGAGAACCGCGACGCGAAGGAACGGGCGCCCTTCACCGACCCCCTCCGGCGCATCGAGAAGGGCCTGGCCGCGAAGGAGCCATTCTCGGTATCCATCGACGGCGAGGCGGTCGACCTGCCCACGCCGGACGAGAGCGAGGTCACTGTGTCGGCGCCGGACCGTCCTGAGTCACTCGGTGGCGACGAGGTGGAGGGCAGACTCGTCCTCCGATGGGTGTACGGCCGCTCGGTCGGCGAGGGCAAGAGCGAAGAACGGGAGGTCCCAACCGACGGGCGTGAGTAGCGAGGACGAGGCGTACCGGACGGTCGGGGGGCGAGGCCAGGGCGCCTTCGAGGTGCGGGGCTCGGAGTTCATCGGCCACGTCGCGCCGGCGACCACCGTCGACGAGGCCGAGTCGTTCGTCGCGAGCGTCGAGTCGGAGTACGACGATGCCACCCACAACGTCCCGGCCTACCGCGTCCGGGCCGACCCCTTGCGCGAGTATTCCAGCGACGACGGCGAACCGTCGGGTAGCGCCGGCAAGCCCGCGCTCAACGTCCTCCAGCAGCGCGACGTCGAGAACGCCGTCGCGGTCGTCACCCGCTACTACGGCGGGACGAACCTCGGCGTCGGTGGTCTGGCCCGCTCGTACTCCCGGGCGGTGAAGGAAGCCGTCGACGACGCCAGCGTCGTCACCGAGCGCCCCCACGAGCGATTCACCGTCACCGTCGAGTACGACGATTCGGGGAGCGTACGGGGCATCCTGGAGAGCGCCGGCGTCGAGTTCGAGGCCGACTACGGCGAGGAGGTGGCGTTCGACGTTCGCGTGCCAGTCGAGGAGGCCGTCGAGCTAAGGGATAGGATTGCAAGTGCGACGAGCGGCCGGGCCCGAGTGAAACGAGGGCCCGGCGAATGAGCGAGCGGGAGCGAACGAAGTGAGCGACACGCGAGCAGCGGCCGAGCCCGAACGGAGTGAGGGGTCGGCGAACGAACGAGCGGGAGCAGAGCGGTCGCGAAGCGCCCGCGTTTGCTCGAACCGGGAACGAAGTGACCCGTGAGAGCGACCGAAGGGACCGGTCGCCGAATATGCGAACTGACCGCTATCCTGCCCAGTACGTCGTCCGACTAGTTTTCGCACACGTACGAAATAGAACCACCGTTTCTCGTGGAGAATAATACGGCTTTTTCGAAACGATCACCGATCAGTCTGGTGGTTTCCACCCGAAACGAGAGGGTTCGCGGATCGTCGAATCAGACGGTGAGCGGAGGACGAAGTCAGGTCGTCCGGAACGCCCGGTCGCCGGCGTCGCCGAGGCCGGGGACGATGAAGCCGTCGTCGTCGAGTTCGTCGTCGATGGACACAGTGAGCAGGTCGACGTCGGGGAACCGTTCGTTCAGCCGCACCAGTCCCGGCGGCGCGCTCACTGCCGAGAGGACGATGAGGTTCTCCGGCACCGGGCCGCCAGCGAGAATCTCGTCGAGGACGGCGACCATCGTCGACCCCGTCGCCAGCATCGGGTCGGCGACGATGACGGTATCGTCGGCGGTGATCTCCGGCATCTTGACGTAGTCGACGGAGATGGGGAACGAGCCGTCCTCACCCTGGCCGGCCTCTTCGTCGCGACTGGCGGAGATGACGCCCTGGCGGGCCCGCGGGAACGCCTTCAGCAGCCCCTCGACGAACGGCGTCGCCGCCCGGAGGACGTTGACGATGACGACGTCGTCGAGCCCCTTGACGCGCTCGCCCATGGTCTCGGTCAGCGGCGTCTGTATCTCGACGTATTCGGTTTCCATCCGACCGTCGATAATCTCGTAGCCGCAGATGCGGCCCAGGCGGACGAGTCCCTTGCGGAAGGCGACCTGTTCCGTCTCGACGTCGCGCAGCGTCGAGAGCTGGTCTCGCGCGAGGGCGTGCGTGACGACTGAGGCGTCGCCTCTGTCCTCGATTGTCATTGGCGATTGGTTGCCCCCCAGCGTCTAAACGATGTTGGGTTGCCGCGAGTCGGGTTGGTGTGTGTGAATGTGTTTTTGAGCGTGTGAAGGGTGTGGATGAGTCTCAACTGAGTTGGTGAAACGATCACCGACAGCAAGACGACGAAAGCCCTCGGCCCGCTCCGGTCCCGGGGCTCACTGCGCTCCTCGCTTCGCTCCGGTGCTTATTGCGCCCGGGTTCCCGGACCGCACCTCGCCCTTTCAGTCCACCAGGCACGGCACCGCATCCCTGCCCTCCCCCTGGTCGCGGCATGAACGCCGCTCCCGGCCGGGCGGTTGCGGAAGGAGGCGTAATTCGCGCCGGGAGGGTGGCGCTACGCGGCACCTCAATGCGAACGGCGCAGCCGTGAGCAAGGCGCGAATCCGGGGAGGGGTGGGGAGTCAACCGTGAGCGCGTTTTATCGCGCGAGCGACGTTGTTTCCTGGGGGACTGAAAGGGCGAGGCGGGGTCGCGTGGCCTGAGCGGGCCCTATCCGAGCGACGGAGGAGCGAGGATATCCCGCTCAGGGCACGACGAGCGCGCCGAGGGCTTTCTGGATGTTGTTGTCGGTTCCGATTCCGACTCGTGAGAGCGCGCCGAGGGCTTTCTGGATGTTGTTGTCGGTTCCTCTTCCGTCACAATCTCGAACACCGAATACGCTCACGACACACTGTCCTGATCACACAGAGACTACCCAAACCTACTCAGACGGCCTCTGCCGTCCGACCAGAATCGGCTCCAGCACTCCCCCGCCGTCGGTTCCTGACGAGCAGGGCGGCGAACAGCACCAGGCCGACCGCGCGGAGCGTCAGGTCGAGGAACAGGGTCACCTCGCCGCTGGCGACGCCGACGAGTTCGAGGACGTCGTAGGTGCCGGAGACGGCCAGGCCCGGGGCCATCAGGAGGAGCGAACTGAGCGCGAACAGCGCGCGGTCGAGGCGGGAGACGTCGGCGTAGACGTAGCCGATGACCGTCGCGGCGAGGGCAACGACGCCGAGGAACACGCCGGCGACCGGGACAACGACCTCCGGGAGGACCCAGGTCGGGTCGGCCAGGTCGGCGGTGGTGAGGACCCGGAACTTCTCGCCGGCGGGGAGGTCGGCGGCGTCGGGGTTCTCCCGGAGCAACACGATGCCGGGCGTGAGGACGAAGGCGAAGGGGACGATGGCCTTGTTGAGCGACAGCGAGAACGCCTCGATCCCCGTCTGGAAGGGGTCGGACTTGGCCACCCCGGAGGCGGCGTAGGCGGCGACGGCGACGGGCGGCGTGATGTCGGCGATGACGCCGAAGTAGAGGATGAACAGGTGGGCGGCCAGTTCCGGGATGCCGAAGCCGGTCAGCGCGGGCCCGAGCATCGAGACGAGGATGATGTAGGTGACGGTCGTGGGCATCCCCATCCCGAGGATGATACACGAGACGGCGGTGATGAGGAGCAAGAGGACGAGCGACCCGCCTGCGACCGACCGGATGAGCGCGACCAGGTTCGGCCCGAGGCCGGAGACGCTGATGACGCCGGGGATGACCCCCGCGGCGGCGACGGCGATGACGATTGGCACGGCCGTCCGCGCGCCGGCGTCCATCGACTTCCCGACAAACCCGGTGAACCGGGCGAGGCCGTTGTCGCGCAGGCCGGGTCGGTCGATCCACCCGGTGACCGCGTCGAGCGAGTCGTCGACCTGCTGGTCGAGTTCCAGCAGCGACGAGTCCAGCCGCGGTTTCGACGCCAGCGTGAGCACGCCCGCGCCCATCAGTAGCCAGCCGATCTGACCGAGCGTGGCGTCCAGGGCCGCGCCGGCCGTCCCCGCGTCGGCGCTCCCGACCAGGTTCCAGGCGAACGCGAGCAGCGAGAGGCCGACGAACGAGGCGACGAGGCGGCCGCGCGTCTCGTCGCTGTAGGCCGCGACGAGCGCGATGAGCGCCGTGATGGCGATCAGCGTGAACCAGGCCGAGCGGGCGACCGAGAGGCGCTCGACGATGAGGTAGTACAGCAGCAGGAGGATGGGGACGAGGTAGAACCAGCCGGTCCGGAGGTGCGCCCGCGGCTTGACGAGGTCGGCGGGGTCCAGGCCGCCGATGCCGACGCGGGACGCCTCGAAGTGGACCATCACCCAGACGCCGAAGAAGAAGACGATGGCCGGGATAGTCGCGACGATGATCACGTCCGCGAACGGTGTCGCGGTGTACTGGACGATGAGGAAGGCGGCGGCGCCCATCACCGGCGGGAGGATCTGCCCGCCGGAGGACGCGGAGGACTCGACCCCGCCGGCGAACTCCGGGCTGTAGCCCGACCGCTTCATCAGCGGGATGGTGAACGCGCCGGTCGTCACCGTGTTCGCGATGGAGGACCCGGAGATGGTGCCCATGAAGCCGCTGGCGAGGATGGACGCCTTCGCAGGGCCGCCCTTCCGGGTGCCCGTCGCCGCGTAGGCCAGATCGATGAACCACTGGCCGGCGCCGGACATCTCCAGGAACGCGCCGAAGAGGATGAAGATGTAGATGAACTGCACCGACACCGTCACGGGGATGCCGAAGACGCCGTTTTCGGTGTTGTACCAGAGGTTCTGGACGATCGACTCCCAGGAGAGCGGCGGGATGGAGAGCACGCCGACGTAGGCGGCGTCCTGCGGGATGTAGAAGCCCCAGCGCGCGTAGATGACGAACACCGCGACGATTATCATCAGGTAGAGGCTGATCGCCCGGCGAGTCGCCTCCAGGACGAGCACGACGCCGACGACGCCCAGCGCGAACGCGTAGGAGGTGTCGGCGAGCGGCCCGAACAGCCAGGCGACCGGTTCGAGGAACGTGAACACCTCCTGGACCGGCCGGCCGGCGTTGAGGCCGAACACGCGCATGTTCTGGATCTCCTGGAAGTCCGTAATGAAGTAGGCCACCGAGAGGAACGCGATGGCGATGAGAACCAGGTCCGCGGGCGTGACCCGGTCGAAGTCGGGGTCGACGAAGGCCCACCGCAGGCCGTCGCCTATCCGCTCGACGCCGCGAGTGACCGGATGGTCGGCGCCGAAGCGGCCCCGGACGCCCGCGCCGAACCCGATCAGCCGCCGAGTAACCGGCCCGTCGCCGGTCGTCGCGGGGTACATGAGGAAGGTGAGGACCAGCGCGAAGCCGACGTGGATGGCGTTGACCTGGAGCAACTGGAACGTCGCCAGTTCGAACTCGCCGTACACCGGGAGCATCACCTCGAAGGCCTGGCCCCGCGCGGCGAACCACAGCTGGAAGGCCGAGAAGGCGATGCCGATGGCGGCCACGGCGACGGCGAGCCACCCCCGAATGGACCGCTTGCGCTCTATCTCCTGGAGGATCGCGTCGGTGTCGGTCTCCTCGTCGGGCTCTCCCGGCGGCGTTCCGTCCGCCGCGTCCCGCGGTGGTTCGTCGTCCGGTCGGTCCGAGTCGTTGTCCGGTCGGTCCGAGTCGTCGTCCGGTCGGTCTGGGTCGTCGGCTGGGTCGGCAGTCATTGGGCGAGAACCTCGTCGAATGTTGCGGCTATCGTCGAGCGATCGGTCAGGTGGATCCGGACAGACCGGGCGTCGGTCCGGTTCACCAGGTCGTAGGTGCTGTCACCGACGTGGAGGCGGTGGCCGGCGATCCGGCCGGGCTTGACCGTCAGTTCCGAGACGCTACCATCTGGATCGTAGACGAACGTCCCGTTCTCCAGGGTGACGTTCGCGTCGGCGGGTAGCCCCCAGCCGTAGGATTCGAACTCCATGCGGGTCATCTCCAGACGGTCGCCTCGGACCGTGTACTCGTCGTAGACGCGAGATTTCTCGACGCTGTGAGTGTACTCCAGCGCGACCGTCGTCCCGTTCTCGACGGGGGTCGTCAGGTACCGCTCGCCGGTCTCCGCATCCGCGACGACGAGCGTCCGGTCGGCCGAGTCGGCGACCACGCCGGCCACCGCGGACCCGCCACCAGTCGCGGCGAGCGCACCCGCCGCGACGACGGAGACCAGCACGACGAACGCACCAAGGGCCGCCCGTGTCCGGACCATCCGACGCTATTCAGGCGTCGAAGTACGCGGCCGCTCCCTCGTGGAGTTCGATCGACATCCCGTCCTGTGCGGAGTCGGCGGTGATGAAGTCGGTCTTGATCGACAGCGCGTCGGTGTTGTCGAAGATGGCCCCGGTGACGGCCTCGACCGTCTCGGCGGGCTGTTCGGCGTTGGTCGCGATCATCGCCTGGACCGCGACGGTCGGGGTGGCCTCGCCGACGCCGGAGTAGGTGCCGCCGGGGATCTCGTCCTCGGCGAACCAGTCGGCGGCGTCCATGACGGCCTGGCGGTTCTCGCCCTCGATGGGGACGATGTTGATGTCGTTCGTGTTGGCGAGGTCCTCGATGGCGCCGACGGGCCAGCCGCCGACGACGAAGGCCGCGTCGATGTCGCCGTTCCGGAGCTGGTCGGCCGCCTGCGAGAAGGAGGCGTTCTGCTCGTCGAACTCCTCGACGCCGACCGCCTCCAGGATCTGCAGGGCGTTGACCTGCGTCCCCGACCCGAGGTCACCGGTGTTGATCGTCGCACCCTCCAGGCCGGTGAGCTGTTCGATGCCCGTCTCCGCCAGCGTGACGACTGTTATCGTCTCGGGGTACAGCGTCGCGACGCCCATCAGATTCTCGATCGCGTTGCCTTCGAAGGCTTCGATGCCGGTGCCGTTCTTCGCGAACGACGCGATGTCGTTCTGGATGAGCGCGAAGTCGGCGTCGCCGTTTGCCAGGCTGCCGACGTTCTCCACGCTCGCGCCCGTCGACTGGACGTTCAGCGTGAAGTCGGTGTTGTCCTCGACGACGGTCTTGAACTCGTTCGAGAGCGGGTAGTAGGTCCCGCCCTGGCCGCCGGCGTGCCAGGAGAGCCTGGTCTCGGCGTCGCCACCACCGCCGTCGCCGCTTTCGCTCGGCGTCGTCGTCTCGTCTGGGGAGCCGCCGCCGGCCTCGGTCTCGGTCTCCGTCTCGGCGCCGCCGTCGCCGCCGTCACCGCCGTCCCCGCCCTCGCCACATCCGGCGAGCGCGACGACGCCACTGAGTCCAGCCACTCGGAGGAACGTCCGTCGGGTCTGATCACGCGTCATACCCCACAGGTACCCGAGACGGCCGCATAGTTATACGATGCAAAAACCGCGTATGGCTGTCGCTACTCGGCTGGAACGCCGAGTTCGTCGATCAACGTCTGGGCGGCTTCAGTGGAGGACTCGGGCCCGCGAGCGGTGATCAGGTCGCCGTCGACGGTGACGCTCGAATCGGCGTCGAGTTCGGCGTCCCAGTTGCCGCCCGCGGCGACGACCTCGTCCTCGACCCAGTAGGGGAGTTTCCGGCCGTCCGGCAGGCGGTCGTCCTCGTCGACGATGCCCGCCTCCCACTCGTTCGGGAAGCCGGTGACGTCGCGGCCCTCGACGAGCAGTTCGCCGTCGGAGTCCCTGGTGAACGCCAGGATGCCGGCGGCGTGGCAGACGACCAGCGCCGTGCCATCCTCCCCCTCGACCGCGTCGCGCAGGAGCGCGCGGGCGTGGACGTCCTGATTGACGTCCCACTCGGCGCCGTGGCCGCCCGGGAAGACGACGGCGTCGTAGTCGGCGGCGTCGACCTGCGCGATCGGTGCCGGGTCGTTCAGGCGCTCGTCGGTCTCGTGGATCTCGCGGATCCGCGCTGCCTCGTCCTCGCCGACGTCGTCGGGGTCGACCGAGCGCTCGTCGATTTCGGGCGGGTCGCCCGACGGTGTCGCGACGGTGACGTCGACGCCGGCCGAATCCAGCGCTGTCAGTGGCTCTATACATTCTTCGCCCCAGTAGCCGTGTTCGCTGACGACGATCAGTGCGGCTGGCATGGTGACCCGACTTCGGGTGCCTCATGCAAAAATGTCACCACGCGTGCCACTCTCTCCCCTACTAGAAGGTTTATGAGGCCGTATCGACAAAGACCGCTAACGACGAATGGCCCCCCGACGCAGTCACCCCTGGGCGGTGCCGTACTACTATTCTGAGCTACCATGAAGGACATAGAGGAGAGCGTCTCCGGCTTCAAACGGCGCGGCGGCTGGGTCGACGTCGTCGAGCACGGCGAGCGCATCACGCAGGCGCTACACGACCTGGCCGACGACGACAACGTCGAGGAGGCGGTGGGCAGCGACGCCCTCGACGGGTTCGACGAGTGGCGGCCCAAGAGCCACGAACGCCTCGACGACGACGTCAACGAGAAGACCGCCGAGCAGGCGAGCGTCGGCGAGGGCAAGGGCGAGAAGGCGGGCAAGGACCCCGACGACGACCTCCGGACCGCCGGCGAGAAACTCGCCGACTCCTACGAGAACCTCGACGAACCCGAGGACGCCGTCGAATCCTGGGGCGAGAGCCTCGACTACGTCGCGCGCGCGGCGGACTCGGCCGGCCGGAAGGCCCTGCGCGCCGTCGAGGACAAGGTGTACAAGAACGTGATGACCCAGATCGCGCCCTACTACTTCGACAACGAACTCGTCAGCGCGAACCTCCAGCGCGTCAACGGCGACGACCGCCCGGAGTACATCTCCGAGGTCAACGTCAACGACGACGACCTCAAAGAACGGGTGTCGAACCGCCTTGCCGACTACGAGACCGACGTCGACCGCTGGCACGTCAACACCGAGAAGGAAGTCGAGGCCGCCCAGGCGGCCGAAGGGCTCGAAGTCACGGAGGAGGAAGTGATGGCGGAACCCGAGAAGGACCCCGACGGCAAGACGAACTGAGCGGTGGCCCGTCGCCGCGAACCTTCGGGTTGGCGTCGGGCAGACGAAAAGACGAACTGAACGGTGGCTCGTCGTCGCGAAACGCCGCCCTCACCACTCCCGTCGCTCGATCCGGTACCCGTCACAGGCCGGGCAGACCTGTCGGCGGTGTTCGAACGCTCGCCCGCAGCGCTGGCACTGGTACTCCCCGTGCCCGCTGTCGTCCCCGAACAGGCCGCGAACGATCTGTCGGAACATCCTCCTCCTCAGACCTGAAGTGACACCTCGAATTGATATAAATCTGATCGTAGCCGCCACCTCGGGGGCGCCGCCGCTCGGGTCGCCGCTCTGAACACCACGCACCGAGGGCGGATAATCGGCAGCCTAATACAGAGCCAACAATAATTCGGGGCCAGATGGTCGCGACAGCCACTCTGGCTACGCTGGTCGTCGCGGCAGCGGCGAGCCTGTTCATGGCGTGGGCTATCGGCGCCGGATCCTCCGGTTCCACGCCGTTCGCCCCGGCAGTTGGGGCGAACGCCATCTCGGTGATGCGAGCGGGCTTCTTCGTCGGGATTCTCGGCCTGCTCGGGGCGGTGCTTCAGGGCGCGAACGTCACGGAGACGGTCGGCCAGGGGCTCGTCCTGTTCCCCGACGGCGGCGGCCTCTCGGCCGTCGCGGCTACCGTCGCACTGATTGTCGCCGCGATTCTGGTGGCCATCGGCGTGTTCGCGGGCTACCCCATCGCGACGGCCTTCACTGTCACCGGCGCCGTCGTCGGCGTCGGCCTCGCGATGGGCGGCCAGCCCGCGTGGGCCGCCTACCGGGAGATCGTCGGCCTCTGGGTCGCCATCCCCTTCGTCGGCGGCGGTATCGCCTACCTCACCGCGAAGCTACTCCGGGCGGAGCAGGTGTCCGAAGCGGTCGCCGTCTCGGTGCTGGCCGGCCTGGTCGGGCTCATCCTGGCCAACGTCGACTTCACCGGCCTGGGACCGGACGGCGGCCCGGGATCCGTCGCTGGGGCCGTCGCGCGCGCCGTCGGGGCCGGCCAGTTCGGCCTCGCCGTCACCTCGCTGGCCATGGCCGCCCTCGTCGCCGGCGCGCTGTGGTACGACGTCAGCGGCGACCCAGACCGAGGCCAGCGACACTTCCTGCTAGCGCTCGGTGGGCTGGTAGCCTTCTCCGCTGGCGGGAGCCAGGTCGGCCTGGCTATCGGCCCGCTGGTCCCGCTGCTGGGAGCGGTCGAGGTTCCCCTTCTCGCGGTCCTGGTCGGCGGCGGCATCGGCCTGCTCGTCGGGTCGTGGACCGGCGCGCCGCGGATGATCAAGGCGCTGTCCCAGGACTACTCCTCGCTGGGGCCGCGGCGCTCGACCGCGGCGCTCATCCCATCCTTCGCCATCGCACAGACCGCCGTCTTCCTGGGCGTCCCCGTCTCGTTCAACGAGATTATCGTCAGCGCCATCATCGGGAGCGGCGCGGCCGCGGGCGGCGGCGCGGTGAGTCGCGAGAAGATGGGCAAGACCGCCCTCGCCTGGGCCGGGTCGCTGGCGCTCGCCTTCGGCCTGAGCTACGGCGTCTACACCGCCATCGCAATGGTCTTCTTCTAGCCGACAACGGCGCTCACTGCAACACGACGACGTAGGTCACGACCGCGAGAAAGAGCGTCGCCGCCGCGACGTCCGCTGACTCCTCGGCGTCTTCCGGTTCTCCGGGTTCGTCGGAATCGCCGGTGGCGCTCATTCGACCACCGCCACAGCGCGAGTCGTGATACCGTGTCCCATATTTCTGCAGACGACCGGTTAGTTGAAAAACACGTCGGCGCTTCGAACCGACGCGCCCATATTCGACCCCCTCGAACCCGCGGACGTGTCAGAACGCACCGAGCCGTCGGGGCGGGCCGCGTTCGTCCGCGCGCTGCACGTCCGACGTAACGCGAAGTGGGGATTCGCCATCTCCCTGGTCGTCACCCTCGCAGTGTTCGGGTTCTTCGTCGTCGTTCCCGGGACCACCCGCCCGCCGGCGCTGTACGTCGCACTGGGCTTCGTCCTCGCCGTCTCCCTGGGCGGCCTGATGACGGCCGTGCTGACGCTTTTCTCTGCGATTCGGCTGGCGAAGGAGACGTAGTTGGGGTTTCGGTCGGTGACGTGGAGCGAGTCCGTACTGCTGGTTTCGCTCCCTTCCTCGTGACGCCGCTGATCAGTGCAGGTGAAGGACGTATCAAACGGGGACCGTTAGAACTGTGCCGCCAATTCAAACAACTCGAAAGCCCTCGGCGCGCTCGACTCGCGCGGACCGCGCTGTGCTCCTCGTGGTTCGAGAGAGCGGAGCTCTCTCGTCATCACGAAAGGCGCTCCGCGCCTTTCGAACGACTCCGCTGCGGTGCTTACGGGTCCGTGCTTCGTCCAGCCCGCCTCGCCCTTTCAGTCCACCAGGGACAGCCGTCGCTCGCGCCACGGAGGCGCTCACGGGTCGCTTCGCTCCCCGTTCGCTCGTTCGGAGGCCCCTCCCTACGGTCGGCGCCTCCCTGCGCTCGCGATTGACTCCACCAAACCTCCCCGGTCGCTCGCCGTCCGGCGAGCGACACCCTTCCTGACGGCTCGGCAACCGCCCGGCCGGGAGGCCGTCTCGTCGGCCGACCAGGGGAAGGGCAAGGCTGTTTGCGGTGTTGTCCTTGGAGTCTTGCGCGAACGGAGTGAGCGCAAGGCTCAGGAGAGCTTGCTCTCCTGGTGGACTGAAAGGGCGAGGCGGGCTGGACGAAGCACGGACCCGCAAGCACCGGAGCGAAGTGAGGCGCGCAGCGGGTCCGCGCGAGTCGAGCCCGCCGAGGGCTTTCTGGCTGTTGTTAGTCGTGTCTCTTCCGACACCGAATCCACAGAACTAGCCACTCACTACACCTCAGCCAGTAGCGGTTACTCCGTTTTCGCCAGCGCGGTGAATCGCTCGGCGCCCGAGCGCGTCCCCTTGGCGATGAGGACGTCGCCCCTGCCGAGCGTCGTCTCGGCGCTGGGAGAGACGACCCAGTCGCTGCCCTCGCGGGTGGTGCGTTCGCTCCCGGCAGCCCGCCGGATGGCGATGACGCGCATCCCGGTCTGGGTCTTGACTTGCTCGGCGCCGATGGTGGTGCCGTCGAAGGCGCTGCCGGGTTCGACGGCGACGCGGACGATAATTTCGTCGGACTCCTGGACCGCCTCGGCGACGACGGGGTGGGTCGAGAGTCCGCGCAGGACGCCCTCGCTGATCTCCAGGGCGGCGTCGGAGATGACCTCCGTCGAACGCGCGAGGTGAACGAGCCCGCGCAGGCTTACGGGGTCCTCGACGCGGCCGGCGGCCTGGAGCGTCCAGGCCTCGAAGCGGGACTGGAGGGCGTCCACTTCCGCTTCGAGTTCGACGACCTCCTCGGCGACGTCCTTGCTGTCGAAGAGGACGGCGCCGTAGGCCAGGTCGACGGCGAGTTCGCCCATGTCCTTCATCAGGACGATGGAGTCGACGGCCCGCTCCAGGTCGCCGAGTTCGCCCTCTGGCGGTTCCGGCGGTTCGTAGGTCTCACCGCCCGTCGCGTCCCGGTAGACCTCGAGGATCCCTTCCTCGGGGCCCCGGAAGAGGACGACGTCGCCGGCCCGGAGCGCCGTCTCGGCGTCGGGGTTGAGCAGCCAGTCGCCCTGTCGGCGGACGGCGATGGCGCGGACGCCCGTCTCGGTCTCCAGGTTGATGGCCGCCAGCGTCTCGCCGGCGAACGGCGACTCTGGGGCAATCGTCGCACGCACGAGCGTCTCGACAGCCTCGGGCAGGGCTGCCCGCATCGCGTCGGGGAGCCCGATGTCCTCCAGAACCACTTTCGCGATGTCGCCGGCGGCGTCGGATATCTTCTCGGCGGCGCCGACCATCCCCAGCACCGGCGCCAGCGCCTCGGCGTCCTCCGTCGACCGGGCGGCCATGAGCAGGCTCATCCGGGCCCGTAGCTGGAGGACGTCCATCTGCTCTTCCAGTTCCAGCACCTCGGCGGCCACCTCGTCGCTGCCCAGCAGGACGGCGGAGTACGACAGGTCGATCAGTAGCTCCGCGGTGTCTTTCATCTCGGCCAGCACTGCCTTGACGCTGACCGGTTCGTAGGCCACCTCGTCGCCGGACATACGAGACTCTCCGGGGCCGGCAGTCAAAAAACCGGTCGGTGCGTTCCGGTACCAGTCAGGGGGAGAAAACATATACTTCCGATCGGTATCGTCGCAGCATGCCAGGTGCACGCGTCGCGAGCGGCGAACAGGTCACGCTGCGGACGATAGAGAGCGAAGACGTGTCGTTTCTCCAGCGTGGCAACAACCCAGAGATTCGCCTCCCCATGGGGTCCTCGCCCAGGACCCGTGATCAAATCGGTGAATCGATTGAGGACCCCAGCGACGATAGATTCCTCGTCTGCCTCGACGGGAAGGACGCCGGTCCGGGCTCCATCGATGAGGACGATGTCCGCCGGATCGGATTCGTCTCCGTGGAGGACGCCGACTGGAAACGCCCCAAGCTGGCGTACTGGCTCGTTCCGGAGTTCCACGGCGAGGGCTACGGGACGGAAGCTATCTCGCTCGCCGTCGACTACGCCTTCCGGAGTTACGACACGCCGGCGGTCGGTGTGGGCGCGTTCGCGTTCAACGACGCCTCCCGGGGCCTGCTGGAATCGCTGGGATTCATGGAGGAGGGTCGTCGCCGCAAGTTCATGTACGTCGACGGCGAGCACCGCGACATGGTGCAGTACGGCCTGCTTCGGGAGGAGTGGCGCGGCTGAGACGCGGCGGCGATTCCGACCATGCCCGTGCGGGGTACTCCCACCACCCACACCATATCGACAGATCCGAAAGATGGTTTCGTTGACCGCCGATTCCGACGATTCTCGCCCACTGTTTTCCAGATTATTGAACGAATATCCACAAATCGGGCCGGTCAGTCCGCTCGTGTCGGTCTCCGAAAGATAATGCTTTTCCCGACACGTAGTGAACGCTTACCGTATGTCAGACGACCTCAAGAAAGGGCTCGAGGGTGTCCTCGTCGCCGAGTCGGCGCTGAGCGACATCGACGGCGACGTCGGCAAGCTCGTCTACCGCGGCTACGCCATCGAGGACCTGGCGAAGGGCGCGAGCTACGAGGAGGTGCTCTACCTCCTCTGGTACGGACACCTCCCGGACGAGGGGGAACTCGCCGAGTTCACCGAATCGATGGTGGCCGAACGGGCCGTCGACGATGCTGTCATATCGCAGGTTCGCGCGCTCGCCGAGGCCGACGAGAACCCGATGGCTGCGCTGCGGACCGGCGTGTCGACGATGTCCGCGTTCGACCCCGACGACGGCGACGCCGACCCGCACGACGAGGAGGCCAACCTCCGCAAGGCCCGTCGCATCACCGCCAAGATCCCGACCGTCCTCGCCGCGTTCGCGCGAATCCGCGACGGCCAGGACCCCGTCGAGCCACGCGAAGACCTCTCTCACGCCGCGAACTTCCTCTACATGCTCAACGGCGAGGCGCCCGACGACGTCCTCGCGGAGACCTTCGACATGGCGCTGGTGCTCCACGCCGACCACGGCCTCAACGCGTCGACGTTCTCGGCCATCGTGACCGCCTCGACGCTCTCGGACTTGCACAGCTCCGTCACCTCGGCCATCGGCACCCTGAAGGGGCCGCTCCATGGCGGCGCCAACCAGGACGTCATGGAGATGCTCAAGGAGGTCGACGACGCCCAGCAGAACCCCCTCGACTGGATCAAGCAGGCGCTCGACGAGGGCCGCCGCGTCTCCGGGTTCGGCCACCGCGTCTACGACGTGAAGGACCCGCGCGCGAAGATTCTCGGCGAGAAGTCCAAGGAACTCGGCGAGGCCGCCGGGTCGATCAAGTGGTACGAGATGTCCACCACCATCGAGGACTACATGGCCGAGGAGAAAGGCCTCGCGCCGAACGTCGACTTCTACTCCGCATCGACGTACTACCAGATGGGCATCCCTGTCGACATCTACACGCCCATCTTCGCCATGTCCCGCGTCGGCGGCTGGATCGCCCACGTCTTCGAGTACATCGAGGAGAACCGACTTATCCGTCCGCGGGCCCGCTACACCGGCCCGGAGGACCAGGAGTTCGTGCCGCTCGAAGAGCGATAACGCCAGCTACTGGCCGTTATCGATTCGCCTGAGTTCCATGGAGATTTTCGCCTACGGAACGCTCTGTGACCCCGAAACCGCCGGTACCGTCCTCGACGAGTTCGAGTACGACGGATCCGCGACGCTCCACGGTCTCCACCGCGTCGAGGGGGAGTACCCGACGCTCGCGCCCGGGGGCGAGACCGACGGACTGGTCCTCGTCACCGACGATGTCGCCGCGCTTGACCGCTACGAGGGCGTTGACCGCGGCCTATTCGTTCGCGTCCCGATTCCCCTCGACGACGGCGGGACTGTCCAGACGTACGTCGGTGATCCGAAACCATTGGGCGCGCCCGCGTCGTGGCCGGGCGACGGCCCGTTTCGCGAGCGCGTGGCGACCTCCGTCGCGGACGAGGACGTGTTCGTTCGTGGATCGCCGTGAGACCCGTTCACGACGCGCCGTCGCCATTCGATCTCCATACGAAACGACGGGGGTTGCCGGACGATTGATTCCACGCGATTCTCTCCGACGACGGGCGTCTGACGTTCGTCACACGGTCGATTCGGGCCCGCTACGTCCCCCACTTTCACTTTCACTCCGCGCGGGTGGCATTTATGACCCATCCACCCATCGCTTCAGATGCAGTCACACAATCTATTCGTTCCCCCCTCGACGTCACACTCCCGAGCCGTGGCTGTGCCCTGCTCGTGAGGCTACCCCTCACAACGACGGACACCTGATCGTTACGTGCCCCCAGAGCCAAGCCCCAGCAAATGCTGACCTTCGAGGACGTACTGGCGGCTCAGGACCGCGTTTCCGCGACGGCCCGGCACACGCCACTCGATTACTCGCACACCTTCTCGGCGATGACCGGGGCCGACGTCCACCTCAAACTCGAACTGTTCCAGCGCACGGGGTCGTTCAAGATCCGCGGGGCGACCAACCGCATCGCGACGCTTTCGGCGGCCGAGCAGGACGCCGGCGTCGTCACGGCCAGCGCGGGCAACCACGCACAGGGCGTGGCGCTGGCGGCGACCCGCATCGGCGTCGACTCGACTATCGTCATGCCGGAGCACGCGCCCATCTCGAAGGTGCGGGCGACCCGCAACTACGGCGGCGAAGTGGAACTGTACGGTCGGGACTACGACGCGGCCGCAGAGCGCGCCCACGAAATCGAACGCGACGAGGGGAAGACCTACGTCCACGCCTTCGACGACTGGCAGGTGATGGCCGGCCAGGGGACCATCGGCCTCGAAATCGCCGAGGACCTCCCGAGCGTCGACACCGTCGTCGTCCCAATCGGCGGCGGCGGCCTCATTAGCGGCATCGCGACGGCGCTGAAAGGGAAGGTCGACGACGTCCGCGTGGTTGGGGTCCAGGCCGAGGGCGCCTCCAGCGTCGCGGACTCGCTCCAGAAGGGCGAGGTCGTCGCCCGCGACTCCGTCGAGACCATCGCCGACGGCATCGCGACCCGCAAGGTCGGCGAGAAGACCTTCCAGGTTATCGAGGAGCGCGTCGACGAGGTCGTCACCGTCTCCGACTCGGAGATTGCCGTCGCGCTGACGACGCTGCTCGAACGCGGGAAGACGCTGGCCGAGGGCGCCGGTGTGGTCCCGCTGGCCGCCGTCCTCGAAGAGCGCTTCGACTACGACGACGACGAGACCATCGTCCCGGCGCTCTGTGGCGGGAACATCGACCTGAACATGCTGACGAACGTCATCATGCGCGGCCTCGTCGAGACCGGCCGGTACCTCAAACTCCGGACCGTGCTTAAGGACCGCCCCGGCGCGCTCGAACGCCTCGTCGAGGTGCTCACAGAGTACGACGCGAACATATACGCCATCGAGCACGACCGCACCTCGCGGGACATCACCATGAACGACGCCGAGGTCGAACTCGACCTGGAGACCCGCGGTCACGACCACGTCGCGGCGATAATCGAGGGCCTCGAGGACGCCGGCTACGAAGTCGAGATTCTCGTCTAGACGCACATCCCCTGGCGCCGTCCCGCGCAGCCCGCTGGTTTGAAGGCCGCCCCGGCCGCCCGTTCGGGTATGAAACGCATCGTCAGCACCGACGAAGCCCCCGCCGCCGTGGGCGCGTACAGCCAGGCGACCGCGACCGACGACCTCGTGTTCACTGCGGGTCAGATTCCTCTGACGCCCGACGGCGACCTGCTCGACGACGCCGCCATCGACGTTCAGACTGAACAGGCCCTGGAGAACGTCCAGGCCGTCCTCGACGAGGCCGGCGCCGGCATGGCCGACGTGCTCAAGGTGACCGTGTTCCTCGACGACATCGACGACTTCGACGCGATGAACGAGACCTACCAGGGATTCTTCGACGACGAGCCGCCGGCCCGCAGCGCCGTCGGCGTCGACGAGCTCCCCAAGGGCGTCGGCGTCGAGATAGAGGCGATTGCGACGACCTAAGTGCCGGGCGGCCGATTGTTCGCCATGCACCTGCGCACGAAGCGTCGCCTCCTCTGGGGCGTCGTCGGCCTGCTCTCCTTCCTCGTCCTGATCCAGGCCTACGAACTGGCGACGGGCGACCTGGTCGACTGGGGCGTCAAATTCGGCGTCGCGCTCGTCGTCGGTATCGCCGCTGCGTTCGTGACCGGCCGCTCACAGAAGCGATTGATCGAAGAGGGCTCGGCACCCGCCGCCGACGAAACCGAGAACGAACGTTCTTAAACCGACACCCGCGGACGTATCGATGCGTGCCAGGATGGCCGAACTGCTCCTGTCAACTGTAACGTTTCGAGCGACGGCGCCGCCAAAGCGGCGCCCCCGCTCTCGGGCTTACAGTTGACAGGAGAAGGCGCACGCCTGGAACGCGTGTTCCCTTTCGGGATTCTGAGTTGGCGCCTGCGAGCACGATTTCATCTTCCGACCCAGAACGAAAGTTCTTAAACCGACACCCGCGGACGTATCGATGCGTGCCAGGATGGCCGAACGGTAAGGCGCACGCCTGGAAAGCGTGTTCCCTTTCGGGATTCTGGGTTCAAATCCCAGTCCTGGCGTACCACCTTTTTTCACGGGGGCCTCGACGAGAGCCTGCGGCTCTCGCCTCAACCCCCGCCAAAAAATCTGGACCAAAAAAGCCGGGGCGCCTCGCTCACTGCGTTCGCTCGCGTCCGGTGAAACCACGCCTTCGGCGTGGTATGCTTGTCGTGGGGATTCCGACCTGTGAACCATCTAGCAGAAGAGCGTGATCGCATGTACCATGGTGGTTCGTTTACTCGCCGGTCGCGGCTGGCTCCAGTCACGCCGACGGACCGCCCTCCACAACGCCTTTCTCCGACCGCGACGGAATATCGGATATGTCCCGGTCCGACTCCCCGTCGACAGACGGCGCCGACCAGTCGACCGGCCAGTCGGACCTTCTGGCGGACCTCCCGCCGACCGACGAACACCCAATTCTCCTGTTCGACGGCGTCTGCAACCTCTGTAACTCGCTGGTGCAGTTCGTCGTCGAACACGACGCTGCGGGGACGTTCCGGTTCGCGTCGCTCCAGTCCACCGTCGGCCAGGCGCTTCTGGAGCGACACGGCCTGCCCACCGACGACTTCGACACGTTCGTCCTGATCGAGGACGGCGACGCGTACACGAAGTCGGAGGGCGGCCTCCGCACAACTCGGTACTTCGACGGATTCTATCCGTTCCTCCGGTATTTCCTCGTCGTGCCACGGCCAATTCGCGACCGGGTGTACGACGTCGTCGCGAAAAATCGATACAGCTGGTTCGGGCGGAAGGACGCCTGCATGCTGCCGAGCGGCGACGTCGGCGAACGGTTCCTCGACGACGGCGTCGGGACGGAGGCGTGAGACGCCGCTTCAGACCGTCCAATCCGCCCGAACCGTCCCGAACCTTCGAGTAGCTGCCGCGTGACGTGTGTCACATGACGGACTACCGCGCCAACTACGCGCTGGTGTCGTTTCAGGAGCACCTCGGCCCGGACGAGGACGGACTCGACGTCCCCTGGGCGTCCTATTCGGGCGACAAGACCGACCAGCACACGTTCGACGTTCCGACCGGCGACCCGCAGGACGCCTACGTCCAGATGCAGGTGTACGACGTCGGGACCTACGACCACGACGTCGTCGTCAACGACAAACCCCTCTCGGGGTTCGACGTACCCGCGCGCGAGGGCTGGCAGTTCTGGATGGACACCGTCACTGCGGCCAGGCTGACGAAGGGTGAGAACACGATTCGGTTCCGCCGGGACACCGAGACGGACGACAGCTTCGTCGTCGGCACCGTGACGGTCCACTGGAAGGAGCCGGTCGACTGACTCCATATAAACGGCCGATTCCCACTGATCGGATCCGTGTCACAGGATAGCACACAAAATCGGGTGTGGTGGCTCTGTCGGGCGATTATACGCTCAGCAGGCGCCGAGGTCGTTCACCCGCCGTCGTTGCCGAACCCTCACTTTTATATAGAATCACATTCAATCAATCAGTGACTATGAGCCAGCGACAGATGGGCGGCCAGCCCATGATCATCCTGGGTGAGGACTCCCAGCGGATGAAAGACAAGGACGCACAGAGCCACAACATCTCGGCGGCCCGCGCCGTGGCCGAGTCGGTACGCTCGACGCTCGGGCCGAAGGGGATGGACAAGATGCTCGTCTCCTCGCTCGGTGACGTCACCGTCACGAACGACGGCGTCACCATCCTCACGGAGATGGACATCGACAACCCGACGGCGGAGATGATCGTCGAAGTCGCCGAAGCCCAGGAGGACGAGGCCGGCGACGGCACGACGACCGCGGTCGCCATCGCTGGCGAACTCCTGAAGAACGCCGAGGAACTGCTGGACCAGGACATCCACCCGACGGCGATCATCAAGGGCTTCGACATGGCCGCCAAGCAGGCCAAGTCGGAGATCAACGACATCGCGACCCAGGTCGACCCCGACGACGAGGAACTGCTCCGGAAGGTCGCCGAGACTTCCATGACCGGCAAGGGCGCCGAGCTCAACAAGGAGCTGCTCTCCCAGCTCATCGTCGACGCGGTCAACGCCGTCACCGTCGAGGCCGAGGACGGCTCCGTCGTCGCCGACCTCGAGTTCCTCAACATCGAGACCCAGACCGGCTCCACAGTCGGTAACTCCGAGCTCATCGAAGGCGCCGTCGTCGACAAGGACCCCGTCCACGAGGGGATGCCGACCGACTTCGACGACGCCGACATCCTCCTGCTCGACAACCCCATCGAACTCGACGAGGCCGAAGTCGACGCACAGCTCTCCGTCGACGACCCGAGCCAGCTCCAGAACTTCCTCGACAAGGAGGAAGCGCAGCTTCAGGAACTCGTCGACGCCATCGTCGACACCGGCGCCGACGTCGTCTTCTGCCAGAAGGGCATCGACGACATGGCCCAGCACTACCTCGCCAAGGAGGGCATCCTGGCCATCCGTCGCGCCAAGAAGTCCGACATCGAGTTCCTCCGCGAGGTGCTCGGCGCCAACATCGTCTCGGACATCCGCTCGGCCTCCGCTGACGACCTCGGCCGCGGCTCCATCCGCCGCGACGAGGCCGAGGGCCTGTTCTACGTCGAGGGTACCGGTGACGAGTCCCACGGCGTCACGCTGCTCCTGCGCGCCTCCACCGACCACGTCGTCGACGAGCTCGAACGCGGCGTCACGGACGCGCTCGACGTCGTCTCCTCGACCGTCGCCGACGGCCGCGTCCTCGGTGGCGGCGGCGCCCCCGAAGTCGAAGTCGCCCGCCGCCTCCGCGACTACGCCGACAGCGTCGAGGGCCGCGAACAGCTCGCCGTCGAATCCTTCGCCGACGCGCTCGAACTCGTCCCCCGAACCCTGGCCGAGAACGCCGGGCTCGACTCCATCGACGCGCTGGTCGACCTCCGCGCCGCCCACGAAGAGGGCGACGTCTCCGCGGGCCTGAACGTCTTCACCGGCGACGTCGTCGACACGCTCGACGCCGGCGTCGTCGAACCGGCCCACGCCAAGACCCAGGCCGTGTCCTCCGCTGCAGAGGCCGCGAACCTCGTGCTCAAAATCGACGACATCATCGCTGCCGGCGACCTGTCGACCTCCGGCGGCGACGAAGGCGGTCCAGGCGGCCCCGGTGGCGCCCCCGGCGGAATGGGCGGCATGGGTGGCGGTATGGGCGGCATGATGTAAGCGAGGTCTGAGCGAAGCGAAGACCTCGAGAAGTCGAACGGGGAGCGAACGGAGTGAGCGACACGCGAGGCTCCCGGTGCTGACTCGCGATATTCTTCGGTAGAACCGCACTCACTTCGTTCCCGTTCGCGCGGATACTTGCGCAGTGTCTTTGATTCACCTGCGATAGGAGGCGTTTCTACGCAGTCGCAGCCACTTCAGCCGACACTGATATGTTCGCGAGACTGCAAGACTGGATGTCATGACGGACGACCGCGTAATCGACCTTCTCAAGAAGGCCTACGGCGACGAGATGGAGACCGTGATGAACTACCAGACGCTCTCGATCGTCCTCGACGGCATTCACGCCGAGGAGATCAAGGAGAGCCTCCGGACCGACGTCCAGGAGGAACTCGGCCACGCCGAACAGATCGGTCAGCGGCTGAAACAACTGGACGCCAGACCGCCGGGTTCAGAGGAGTTCGTCGCTCGCCAGGAAACGCTCCAGCCGCCGGAGGACACGACAGACGTGCTCTCGGTCATCGAGGGCGTCCTCGACGCCGAACACGACGCCATCCAGACCTACCGCGACCTGATCGACGCGGCGACGGACGGCAACGACCCCGTCACGGAGGACCTGGCGGTGACCATCCTCACCGACGAGGAGGCCCACCGTACCGAGTTCCGCGGCTTCCAGAAGGAGTACGACGACAGCTAACGCCGGACCAGCCTTTCTCGAAGTATCGGGTTCAGACGGTCGGCGGCTCGACGTCCTCGTCCGCCGCTTCGCTCCACGACCGCGTGGGCTCCCAGCCGAGCAGCTTCGTTGCCTTCGCCGTGTCGTAGGCCGAGGCGTCGTCCTGGACGTCGCAGTCGTCGGGGAGCGCGCCGTACGCTTCCTCCATCAGTTCGGTGAGAGGTTGGCCCAGCGCGTTGTCCGGGCCGACGCAGTTGAACGCCTCGTGGCCGTCGACGTCGCCGTCGCTGACCCCGGATAGGGCCGCCTCGACCAGATCGACGACGTCGCGGACGTCGACGTAGGACCAGTAGTTGCCCGCGCCGGCGCTCAGGTCGTCGACGTAGTCCGCTTCTCGGCAGAGATAGTTACCGGGTTCCTGGATCCACGAGGGGCGGATCGAGGCAACAGAGACGCCATCTCTTCGGGCGATGGTTTTCCCGATCTCTTCGGTGACGACCTTCGAGAGCCCGTAATCGTCCTCGGGCCGCAGGGCGTGGGCTTCGGTGATCGGGAGCTCGTCGGGAACCGGCGTCTGTTCGGCGAAGAAGAAGCCGTAGGCCCCGTCGGAAGACGCCTGGACGACGTCTGCACCGACCCGGCCCGCCGCCGTGAGGACGTTGTGAGCCGCGAGCGTGTTGTTCCGGTAGAGGTCGACGCCGGGGTGGTTGCCGGCGACCGGGATGGCCGCCCAGTGGACGACGGCGTCGGGGTCGATCTCGGTGAGTGCGTCGAACACGCCGCCGGGTTCGGTGAGGTCGAGCGCTCGGTAGGAGACGTCAGGGTGGCCGTCCGGCCCGGGATGCTCCTGGTCGAAGACGGTGACCTCGTGGTCGGCGGCGAGGCGGTCGACGATCCAGCGTCCCGACTGTCCGCGCCCGCCCGTGACGACGACGTTCATGGATGGTCTGTATCGGTCTTCCTCCTTCCAAAGTGTGGTGGTCTCTCTGGAGTGGTTGGAACTGGGACGAGAGGGGCTGAGGGAACTGCCACAAACAACCCGAAAGCCCCGGCTGGCTGATCTCCCGCGGCTCGCTGCGCGCTTCGCTCCCTTCGGTCGCTCCAGTGCTTACGTCGCCGGGGTTCGGTCAGCCAGCCGCCCCTTTCAGCCCCACCCGGGGGGTTGATCAACCCCCCGGGTGGGATTGAAAGGGGCGGCCGTCTCGACGACGTCGGACCCGACAAGCACCGCAGGCGCAGCCGAGGAGCGCAGTCGCGGTCCCCCGAGTCGAGACGGCCGGGG
>Ga0075105_1000129_pt1 | contig 48168 bp, 52 predicted proteins | sample AntDeeMetag02WF5_FD_69800 | JGI IMG/M metagenome (GOLD analysis project Ga0075105, IMG submission 69800) | Saline lake microbial communities from Deep Lake, Antarctica - Antarctic Deep Lake Metagenome 02WF5 | ecosystem: Environmental > Aquatic > Non-marine Saline and Alkaline > Saline | place... | reverse complement strand
TCCATCAGGACGTTGCCGTCGAGGTCAGTCACGAACGGCCCCTCGGCGTCGCCGGTGACGTCCCAGACGAACTCGTGTGAGTACTCGCTGGGGGCCGCGACGTCCTGGTGTGCTGCGACCCAGGCTTCCGACGCGTCGCCGGAGCGCTGGTCGGCTGTGGGCTCGGCCGTCTCCCTGTTCATACACGGAATTTGTCTAAATAGGTCTTAAGTCTTGTTCTCGGTAGTCAGTAAGTGATTATGCCCTGGGGAAGGAACGGAATTTGTGATGGTCAAAACCTATTTGGGCGCCGGCACGAATAGGGCAGCATGGCAACAGACGACGGGGGGAAGCGGACCATCGCCTCCGTAGACAAGGCGCTCCAGATTCTCGAAGCGCTCCGGAGTATGGGCGGGGCGACGCTCGCGGAGTTGGCCGGGGAGATCGACCTCTCGAAGGGCGCGCTCCACACCCACCTCGCGACGCTGCGCGACCACGGCTTCGTGGAACACCGGGGGGACAGCTACGCGCTCGGTCCCGCGTTCCTCACGTTCGGGGAGTACGTCCGGAACAGCGTCCCGCTCTACCGCGCGGCGAAGGGCGAGGTGGACGAACTCGCCGTGGAGTCAGGGGAGTGTGTCCACCTCATCACCGAGGAGAACGGCCTCGAGTCGATCCTCTACGAGTCCTTCGGGGACCGCGCCGTCGGCAGAGAGTTCTTCATGAAGAACCGGGAGGAGACGGACCGACACCTCCACTACTCCGCCGCCGGGAAGTCCATCCTCTCGGAGTTCGACGAGGACGACGTCGACGCAGTCATCGACCAGCACGGCCTCCCCCAGCACACCCCCTACAGCATCACCGACCTCGGGGAGTTCAAAGCCGAACTGGAGACGGTCCGTGAACGCGGGTACGCCGCGAACGACGAGGAGGACCTGCTCGGCATCCGCGCGGTCGGCAGCCCGATTCTCGGTCCCAGCGGCGACGTACTGGGGGCTCTCAGCCTCTCGGCGCCGACGAGCCGACTCCAGGACGAGCGGTTCACGGAGGATCTCCCCCGCGTCGTCAAGGAGTACGTCAACATCATCGAGGTGAACCTGCAGACTGGGGACATCTCCATGTAGGATTTGCTCTGGTCAAATACTGGTGGCGATTTCACCAGCTATCCTGCCTTCTATTACAGACGTATGTACGTAACGAACTACCTGATATCGCCCGTGGGGCTATCAATGCGTTTGACGACAACAATTCTCACATTCTCTCGAACACAACTAGGGTAAGCGGTCAGCGGCGGGTGGTCAGCCGAGGAACCTCGCCTCGAGGAATCTGACGATAGCGTTCGCAGCGAGTCGCTGCGTGGACTCCGTCGGGTCGAGTTTCGGCGCGACCTCCATCAGGTCCATCGCGCCGATCTCGTCGTACTCCCCCAGAACGTCCATCGCCTCGAGGAGGTCCGCGCTCGTCAGCCCGCCCGGCTCCGGCGTCCCGGTGCCGGGGGCGTAGGCGGGGTCCACACCGTCGATGTCGACGGTGAGGTAGACGCTGTCCGTGCCGTCGGTCGCGTGCTCGACGGCGTCCCTGACGCACTCCTCGATGCCGCGTTCGTGGACCTCCGGGGCGGTCCGGACGTCGATGTCGCGGTCGTCCACGAGGTCGGCGAACTCCGGCCCCTCGTACCCCCGGATTCCAACCATCGAGTGGGTCTCGTAGGAGCCGTAGTCGGTCTCGTCGATGCGCGCCATCGGTGACCCGTGGAAGTGCTCGCCGTACAGCGTGCTCGACGCGACGGTGTCGCTGTGCGCGTCGATCTGGACGACGCCGACGGGGCCGTCGACGCTCCGCGCGTACCCGAGGAAGGATGGGTACGTCACGTAGTGGTCGCCGCCGAGCACGAGCGGGAACGTCTGCTCGGCTACCAGTTCCACGGCCGCCTCGATCTGGGGGCGAGTCCGTTCGATGCTCGTCGGCACCGTCGGCACGTCCCCGCAGTCCCGAATCTCGATATCCCCGTAGTCGACGGTCTGGCCGGTCTCGACGTTCAACACACCGCCCTTGTAGCCGCCGAGATACGCGTACCAGGCGCTGGCTTCCCGGATCGCTGCCGGTCCGAAGCGGGCGCCAGGTTGCCGGGAGACGGCGCCGTCGAACGGCACGCCGAGCACGCCGACGTCGGCCCCGTCGTCGATGTCCTCGACCGTCGCCTGTTCGGCCTTCAGGAACGTCTGTACGCCCGCGAACGATAGCTCGGGCAGGTCTTCGACGTCTTCCATGGGGGTCCTGTTCTCGGAACGAGGCTAAATAGCTGTGGCGGCGTGGCGAGCGGACGACACGTTCGGTCGCCAGCAGGACGACGCACGTTTCCAGAGGTCGTGGCGCCCTGCTGGAGTCGAGTGGTCTCTGACCGCCGGGCAGACAGCGTGTGTACCGTTCGAATTTCCCCGGCTTGCATATTTTTAAGGCGACAGGTGAACTGTGTTGGTTTGACATGGCACTCTGGTCCGAAGAACAGCCGTCCGAAGATTTCCACCGGGTACTGGCACCCGACGGGACGCTCGTCGGCGACCCGCCAGACCTCGACGACGACGCGCTCAAGGAGCTCTACTGGGCGATGAAGCTCACGCGCGCCTTCGAGGACAGGGCGCTCCGCCTCCAGCGGAGCGGTGAACTGAGCATCATCTCCCGGTGTCGGGGCGAGGAGGCGACGCCGCTCGGCGCGGCGGCAGCGCTCTCCCCCGGCGACTGGTGTTTCCCGCTGTACCGACAGCGCTCCGGGCTCGTCTACTGGGGCGTCCCGCTCGACCGGCAGCTAGCCAACCTGATGGGCGCGGAACCCGAGACCATCGACGAGCACCTCCCGATGGACGACGCCAGGGAACCGCCGGTGAACTTCTCGCCGGGCTACGTGCCCCTCGGCGCGAACCTCCCGAACACCGTCGGCTCCGCGCTCGCCGACAAACTCAACGACCGCGACACGGTATCGCTAACGTTCGTCGGCGACGGGTCGACCAGCCAGGGCGACTTCCACGACGCGCTCAATTTCGCGGGCGTCTTCGAGGTGCCAGCGGTGTTCATCTGCCAGAACAACCAGTGGGCCATCTCGGTGCCCGCACACCGCCAGACGGCCTCCGAGACGTTCGCCCAGAAGGGCGACGCGTACGGCGTCCCCCACGAGCGCGTCGACGGCAACGACATCTTCGCGGTGTACGAGGCGGCCAGGAACGCAGTCGAGCGCGCCCGCAACGGCGGCGGCCCGACGTTCATCGAGTGCGTCACCTACCGCATCGTCGAACACAACACCGCGGACGAACCGAGCGTCTACCGGGACGAGGAACAGCGCGACTACTGGTTAGAGCGCGACCCCATCGACCGCTTCGAGACCTTCCTCCTCGACGAGGGCGTCCTCACCGAGGCGGACGTCGAGGACGTCGAGTCGGAGGCCGACGAGGAGGTCGCGTCGGCCATCGAGGCTGCCCGCGAGGTGCCCGAATCCGACCCCCAGCGGATGTTCGACAACCACCTGCGTGGAGAGTCCTGGAAGCAGTCCCACCAGCGCGCCGAACTCGAGCGCGAACTCGAGGGCGAGAACCCGTTCACCGACTGGACGGGGGAGGGGTTCCAGTGAGCGACGCAGCGGACGTCGACGGCGAGACGAGCGAGCGCAACCTCGTGGAGACCATCAACGAGACGCTCGCCGCGGAGATGCACAACGACGACTCCGTCCGCCTGCTGGGCTACGACATCGGCCCCATCGGCGGCGTCTACCGGACGACCAAGGACCTCATCGACGAGTTCGGCGACGCCCGGGTCATCGACACGCCGCTGTCCGAGAACGGTCTTCTCGGGACCGCCGTCGGCATGGCGATGCGCGGCGAGCGCGTGATTCCCGAGATACAGTTCATGGGGTTCTTCTACCCCGCGTTCGGGCAGTTCATGTACACGCTGGCGAAGATGCACGAGCGCTCCGGCGGCGCCATCGACGTCCCGCTGACGGTGCGGATGGTCTGTGGCGGCGGCGTGAAGTCCAGCGAGTACCACTCCGAGTCGACGGAGAGCTACCTCGTCCACACGCCCGGGGTCCGCGTGGTCTATCCGAGCGGGCCACGGGAGGCGAAGGGGCTGCTCACCGCGAGCGTTCGCCACGACGACCCCGTGGTGTTCATGGAGCACAAGAAGCTCTACCGGACCCACCGCGAACCCGTCCCCGACGAGGAGTACACGCTGCCGCTGGACGAGGCGCGCATCGCCCGCGAGGGCGAGGACCTCACGGTCATCACGTGGGGCGCGATGGTGCGCCAGGCCGAGGTGGCCGCCGACCGCGTCGACGCCGACGTGGAAATCGTCGACCTGCGGACGCTGAGTCCGCTCGACGTCGAGACGGTGCTCGACTCCGTGAAGAAGACCGGGCGCTGCGTGGTGTTCCACGAGGCCCGGCGGACGCTCGGCCTCGGCGCCGAACTGACCGCGGTCATCAACGAGTACGCGTTCGACCGGCTGCACGCACCGGTCCAGCGCGCCACCGGCTACGACGTCCACTTCCCGAGCAACCAGATCGAGGACGAGTACCTGCCGGACGCACAGCGTGCAGAGTACGCCATCGAGGCGGTGATGAGCTATGAGTTCTGAACACCAACAGTTCGAGTTCCGGATGCCCGACCCCGGCGAGGGGCTGACAGAAGCGGAGATAGAGACGTGGCTGGTCGCGGAGGGCGACGCCGTCGACGAGGCGGACGTGCTCTGCGAGGTGGAGACGGACAAGGCCATCGTGGAGATACCCGTCCCGGTCGCGGGGACGGTGCTGGAACTCCGCGCCGAACCCGGTGACGTCGTCGCCGTCGGCGACGTCATCGCCGTCTTCGAGACGGAGAACCCGCCGAGCGACCAGGTCGCCGTCGGGAAGGGGGCGGACTCGGAGGCGGACGCGACTGCCGACGCGGGCGGAGAGTCCGAAGAATCGACCGAGGACGCCGAGAACGTCGAGTCGGCCGTCTCGCCGGTCGACGACGCCGCAGAGGCAAGCGAAACGGCGGATGCGGCGGACACCGGTGCGTCGTCGTCGGGCGAGTCGACAGCCACGCAGACCAGCGACGAGCGCGTGTTCGCGGCGCCGAGCACGCGGCGGTACGCCCGCGAAGAAGGCGTCGACCTCGCCGCCGTCGATGGGTCCGGCCCGGGCGGCCGCGTCCTCCGGGCGGACGTGGACGCGCACAGCCAGCAGGCCGCGACCACGGAGACGGGCAGTGAGGCCGGCCAGCCCGCGCCCCCGTCGAGCGGAGCAGCAGCGAGCGAGGCCGAGGGCGAGGACGCCGACGCGCACGGTGAGGTCGTCCGGCGGCCGCTGAGCGGTCTCCGGGAGACCATCGCGGAGAACATGGTGGAGTCCAAGCAGACGATTCCCCACGTCACCTCCGGCTTCGAGGCGGACGCCACCGAACTCGTCGCGCTGAAGGAGCGCCTCGACGAGAAACTGGACGCACCTGTCTCCTACACCGCGCTCGTGATGAAGGCCGTCGTCCCCGCGCTCCAGGAGTTCCCGACGCTGAACGCCACTATCGACGACGAGGCCGGGGAGATCGTCGAGAAGCGCTACTACAACCTCGGCGTCGCGACCCACACCGACGACGGCCTCATGGTGCCCGTCGTCCACGACGTCGACCGGAAGTCGGTAGCGGAACTGAGCACCGAACTCGGCGACCTGGCCGAACGGACCCGCGAGCGCTCGGTGGACGCCAGCGACCTCCGTGGGGGGACGTTCACCGTCACGAACACGGGTAGTCACAGCGAACACGGGACGTTCGGCACGCCAATCATCCGCCACCCCGAGGTGGCCATCCTGGGGATGAGTCGCATCCAGAACAAGCCCGTCGCCGTCGACGACACCGAGATGGAGGTCAGGAAGGTGTTGCCGCTGACCCTCTCCTTTGACCACCGCCTCGTCGACGGCGTCACCGCCGCACAGTTCGCCGAGTACGTCATCGAGGCCATCGAGGACGCCGACGTCCTCGTCTCGCGACTGTAGCGGCTACCGCCGTGTCACCGGGTCGCCGTACCGCGTGACGCCCTCTAGCTCCCACGAATCGACATCGTCGAAGGCGTCCCTGGCGATGACGCGCTTGTGGACCTCGTCGGCGCCGTCGATGATGCGGAACTGCCGGACGTTCTCGTAGAAGTCCGCGATGGGGAGGTCCTTCCCGATGCCGTTGCCGCCACAGACCTGCAGCGACAGGTCGATGGCGTCCTGGACGGTGTTCGCGGCGAACACCTTGCACATCGACACCGGGACGCGGGCCTGTTCGCCCTCGGCGATGCGTTCGGCGGCGTGCCGGACCATCGTGCGGACGGCGTGGAGGCGCGTCTCCGCGTCGGCGACCCGGTAGCGGAGGTCCTGTTTCTCCGAGAGCGGCCCGTCGAAGGCCTGCCGTTCGGACGCGTACGCTTTCGCGATGTCCAGGGACCGCTGGCCCATCCCCGTGTACCGCATGCAGTGGGTGAGCCGAGCGGGGCCGAGACGCAACTGGACGTTCTGGAAGCCCTCGTGCAGGTCGCCGAGCAGGTTCTCCTCGGGGACCCGGACGCCGTCGAATGTTATCTCCGCGTGGCTCACGCCGGCGACGCTGCCGCCGACGTGCGGGATGTCACGAACGACGTCGACGCCGTCGGTGTCCTTCGGGACGAGGAACGTCGAGCAGCCCTCGTAGGGGTGGGCGTCTGGGTCGGACCGGGCGAACACGATGAGGACGTCGGCCTCGGTGCCCTGCGTCGTCCACCACTTGTGGCCGTCGATGACCCACTCGTCGCCGTCCTTCCGGGCGGTCGTCCGGATCATCTTCGGGTCGGAGCCCGCACCGTCCAGCGGCTCCGTCATGCAGAACCCCGACCGGATGTCGCCCGCCGCGAGCGGTTCCAGCCACCGGTCTTTCTGTTCGTCGGTTCCGACGAGTTCGAGGAGGTGCATGTTGCCCTCGTCGGGCGCCGCGACCCGCATCGCGTCCATCGCGACGAGACTCCGGCCGGCCTGCTCGAAGACGGGGAGCATGTCCCGGAAGTCCAGTCCCATGCCGCCGTACTCGGTCGAGAGCTGTGGGGCGTAGACGTCCCACTCCCTGGCCTCCTCGCGGAGCGCCGCGACCTGAGTCTCCGTGGCCGGCTCGCCCCCGAGCAGCTCCCGCTCGACCGGGACGACGACCTCGTCCACGAACTTCCGGGTCCGTTCGGCTACCTCCTTCGCCTGGTCCGAGTCACCGTACTCCATACGTCCCGTTCCGAGCGGACCGGCCTAAGTGTTGTTCCGGACGCCGACTGGGGTGACCGGAACTTATTCGTGGGAACCCGTCGCACGTACGAACAGTGAACGCGCGGCGGTCTGGCCGCCGTGCTCGTCCCTCTACTATGACCACTGGTGATTCGGACGACACGTACTTCGACCGACTCGTCGACGAGGACGCGCTCGAGGCGTACCTGCGGGCGAACCTCGGGGAGACCGAGACGTTCGACATCGAGGTTCACCAGGCCGGCCACTCCAACGAGACGCTGTTCCTGACGTGGGGTGACCGCGACCTGGTGCTGCGCCGACCTCCGCCCGGAGAGACGGCGGAGAAAGCACACGACGTCCTCCGGGAGTACGAGGTGCTGTCAGCGCTCCAGTCGACGGACGTCCCTCTCCCGGAGACGGTGCTGGCCTCCGACGACCACTCCATCATCGGGAGCGACTTCTACCTCACGACGCGAATGGCGGGCGACGTCATCCGGGAGACGGAACCCGAACGGTTCGGCACGGCGGACCACCGCCGGACGCTCGGCGAGGAACTCGTGGACACGCTCGCGGCCATCCACGAGGTGGACCACGAGGCGGTCGGTCTCGGCGACTTCGGTCACCCGGACGGGTTCACGGAGCGCCAGGTCGAGCGGTGGACGAAACAGCTCGACTGGGCCTTCGAGGTCACCGGGGAGGTCCGCGAGATTCCCCGCCTGGAGACGGTCGGCGACTGGCTCTCGGCGAACGTCCCAGAGCAGACGGACGCCGCGCTCGTCCACGGCGACTACAAGCTCGACAACGTGATGTACGCCCCGGGCACGCCGCCAGCGGTCGTCGGTGTCCTCGACTGGGAGCTGGCGACCCTCGGCGACCCGCTGACGGACCTCGGGTGGTTGCTTGCGTTCTGGCGGGACGACGGCGACCCCGAGCCTTCGGTCCCCGAACTCCAAACGACGATCACCGAGCGCCCCGGCTACGCGACCCGCGCCGAACTCGTCGACCGCTACGAGCAGCGGACGGGCGTGAATCTCGAGCACGACCGGTTCTACCGAACGCTGGCGGTGTACAAGCTCGCGGGACTGGGCGAGATGTTCTTCCGCCGGCACCTCGAGGGGAACAGCGACGACCCGCTCTACCCGGTGATGGAACACCGCGTCCCGGACCTCGCGGAGCGCGCCATGCGGATTATCGACGGCGAAGAGACGCTGTAACGGACCGTCGGGACGCGATGATTACGAAAACGAAACGATTATTTAGACGAGCAGTGAAATGCGGAGTTCTCGACCACCGAAGAAATCGCCATGTCGACGCTGTTGACGCTGCTCTCGGCGTCGTTCTCGCTCGCTACGTAGAGAACGGCGAGCGATGGGCAGCGCCACGGTGGACTCAGAATACGTGTGGCGTCACGTCCGTCTTCTCCAGCCAGTCGCGGATCACGTCGTCCACTCCCGCTCCCATCGCGGTTGGGTCGGTGTAGAACCACTCGCCGTCGCCGTAGGCCGCGACGAACGGGTCGTCTGGGTAGAAGTCGATGGGGCCGCGCAGCGACGGGTCCACGACGAGGAACTCGCGGCCACCCAGAGCGAGCGTGTCCACGCTGTAGGGTACCGACGGCACGTCGTCGGATTCGACGCCGAGAATCAGGTGGCCCGCCTGGAACAGCAGCGCGGTCTCGCAGTCGAACGCCGCCGACAGCAGTCCGGCCAGCAGGTAGGTCAAGTCCTTGCAGTCGCCGACGCCCGCCACGAGCGTCTCCTCGACGGTGCGGTGGTAGTCGTACGTGTCCAGCGACTCGGCGTCCCGTGCGTAGCGAAGCCCCTGCACGAACCGCACGACCACGTCGAAGCGTTTCCCCGCGTCGAGGTCGGCCAACGAGAACTCGTCCTCTTCGTCCTCGCCGCTCGCCTCCCTGGAGATACACCGTGCGTCCTGCGCCAGCGTCGCGGCGAAATCCCTCGCGACCGGACTCGACAGCGACCCCTCGTAGGTGGTCGTGTAGCCGCGCTCGGCGGCAACCGCGGCCTCGTGGGTGGACCGACGGAGCCGGTAATCCACGGCCCAGACGTCGCCGTCCTCGTTCTGCCACCGGTACGTCAGCGCGTAGTCGTTGCCCGAGAGCCGACGCTCGAACCGCGTCCCCCGGACAGCAGGGTGCGCGTCAGTCACCCGGTCCGCAGGGACGACCTCGCTTCCGGTCGCGTCCGCCCACTGGAACGGCGCGGACTCGCAGAGGTAGGCCGCGACCTCGTCCTCTCCAGCGGGCCTGACGTACACCTCGTAGAACCAGGCTCCAGGGTCGCGGTTTTCGCGCGGGACCGCGACGTCGACCGTCGCCGACCGACCGCCCACCGGCGCTTGCAGCCCCTCGCTGACCCCGCGGCCCAGAACTGCTCCGGTCGGATACTCCCGGCGGACTACGACGACCTCGAACCCGGACCGCGGTTCGTGGCAGGTAACCTCCACCGCCACGTCCGTGCCCGCGACGCGAGTCACCTCACCGGAGATGTCCTCGTCACGCGGCGGTAGGCTACCGCCCGAGCGGGCCGTCTCCCCGCCCAGACCCAGGTTCCGCTGGGCGAACAGGACGGACCTACGCCCAAGTAAAGCACCGCCTACTGCGGCGCCCCGGCCCAGGAACTGGCGGCGGTGCATGGTCCGCCATTGGACCTGACTGACTTAACGTCCTATCACAGTAGACTGACGTTATCGGGAGTAAGCGGGGCTTACTGGGGCGAATTGAAATCATCTGGTATGTAACTAGCCGGCAAAGTACGGTACGTGGAATGCACCGCGACGACAGGGGTGACGGTGGAACAGGTATCAGAAAATCAGTGTCGTCCGGAGCGCCTCGCGGACCGCGCCGCACCCGCGCTACTCGGTGGGGACGAGTCGGTGGACCGCGCCGCTCTCGCCCCTCGGCGCTGCCGACCCGGTCGTCGCGACGTACAGTTCGTCGTCCTGGTCCCGCCCGAACGCGAGCAGGTACTGGCCCGGCGGGTTCTCCCCGGCGTGCCCGAGCGAGACGCGCTCGATCGGCCAGAGCCCCTCCTCGGCGGGCGTCGCGACGTAGACGTCGCCGCCGGACTGCCAGTCGCCGAAGACGTACCGTCCCTCGAGCCCCGGGATGGCGCTCCCCGAGTAGCGGTAGCCGCCGATGACGGAGACGCCGTCGATGTCGCCACTCGAGTGGGAGTACTCGATGACAGGGTTCCGGAGCGGGTCGCCGTCCGGCGTCTCCGACGGACAGTTCTCGGGGGGCGAACCCGGGGAGTTCGCGCTGAAGCAGTGGGTCCCCTCCTTGACGTTCCAGCCGTAGTTGCCGCCGCGCTCGACGACGCTCACCTCCTCGTAGCGGTTCTGGCCGACGTCCGCGACGAACAGCGTCTGGCCCGCGAACGACATCCGCCAGGGGTTCCGGAATCCCCACGCGTACTGCTCGTCGGGCCCCGGTTCGCCGACGAGCGGGTTGTCCTCTGGAATCGCGTACGGCATCCCGTCGCCCGTCTCGTCGACGTCGATGCGGAGGACGCTGCCGAGCAGGTTCGACGTCACGTCCTGTCCGTTGCCGCCGTCGTTGTCCTCGTACCAGTCCGAGACGTGGCCGAGGCCCGCGTCGTTCGCGGCACCGCCGTCGCCCACGCCGACGTAGAGGTAGCCGTCGGGGCCGAAGAGCACGCTGCCGGCGTTGTGGTTCGACTGGGGCTGGGGTATCTCGAGCAGGCGCCGCTCGGTGGCCGGGTCGACGGTCAGGTCCTCGCCGGCCTGGAACTCCGAGAGGACGAACGTGTGGTCGTAGCCGTCGGGCGTCTCGCTGGTCCGTGGCGCGCTGTACCGCACGAAGACGCGGCCGTTGGACTGGAAATCCGGGTGCAGAGCGAGTCCGAGCAGCCCCCGCTCCTCGTAACCGCTGAGTTCGACCATCCGGTCGCGGACGTCGAGGAACGGCTCGTCGCGGACGCCGCCCGATGCCACCACGTAGGCGACACCGACCTGGTCGGCGACGAACGTCCGACCGGAGTCACCGGGACCGAACTCCACGTCGATTGGGGCGGCGAACCCGCCCGCGACGAACTCGGTGCCGACGCTCTCCGGGAGACCTGTATCGCTGGTCGTGCCGTCCCCGGTCGCCGTGTCGGCGGTGGTCGTCGGCTGGGCGGCGTTCCCGCCCGTCTCGCCGAGACAGCCAGAGAGGACGCCGGCGAGGCCGAGTGCCGCGCCCGCTTCGAGAACCGCGCGGCGGGAGAGCCGACGGTCAGTCATCCACCGACCCCGCTGGCGCGGGCTGTTGTCGGCCGTTCGAGGACCAGTACTGCATACGGACGGTACGCCCTCCAGACTGTTAGTGTTTGACACGGTCGCGACGCGGAGGTGGGTGACGGAACTGAGGACGGCTACCGGGACGGCGCGTACGTGTGGGGCCTGCGTCCCGGCGACCTGACGAGCCACTAGATGGCCATTCGGGGCTTCTTCAAGGGCGTCGAGGCACGTAGCGCTCCGACTCGAGCGGCGACGTCTCCATCTCGCACACGCACTGAGCCAGCCCCTCCGTTCTACCCCCGAACGCCGAACACATCTGGAACGCAATCCAAAACCGATATACCCCCGCCGCACTGACTCCCGGTACCCGTGACGAACACGCAGGTCACTCTCGTCCAGCTCGACAACTACGGCCCGTGGACCGTGACGCCGACGCCGCGCCGGGAAGTGGACCTCCAGACGCTCCAGTCGCGCCTCTACGCCGACCTCTCGCAGGCGTTCGGCATGCGCGACGGCTACGTCTTCTTCACGCGCTTCGACAACATGCTCGCGGTGACCAACGGCCTCGACCTCGAGGACCACGCGCGAATCCAGGAGTCGATCCGCAACCGCTACCCGGTCACCGTCAGCCTCTCCATCGGCACCGGGGCCTCCCCCGCAAAGGGTCTCGTGGACGCCACCGCGGCGCTCCAGGACCAGGGGAGCGCACAGGACGCCGAGCGCACGGAGGCGCTGCTCGGCCAGCCCATCGAGGAGTCCGAGCGCACGGACGAGGACGTCCAGATCGCTCACTTCGACGTCGTCGACGCCACCGGGAAGTACACCGACGAACTCGACGCGTTCTCCTCGTTCATCCACATCGAGCAGGGGTACGCGGAACTGATGAAGTACATGCACGACGCCCACGACTCGCTGTCGTTCTTCGTGGGCGGGGACAACATCATCGCGGTCTGTCCGGCGCTGACCGAGGCCGACTACGCCGACGCCATCGACCACGTCCGCGAGGCCGCGGGTGTGGACCTCCGCGTCGGCGTCGGCCACGGAGTCTCCCCCCACGACGCGGGGATGGGCGCGAAACACGCCCTCGAGGACGCCCGCGAGGAGCAGTCCGCCGTCGAGATTCTGGCCGGGCGGTAGTTTTATCGCCGTGGGCTGGCGTCTTCGGACAACTCTAGAGAGACTTTGAGAAACTGTGAACTGTGTACGCTGCCCACCGTCGGACGTGAGCCTGGACGAATGCGACGACCGATAACGCCACCGAAGCATGGAGAAAGCGCTGTGGTACCTGTTCGTGGGGACGAGGGGCGGCGCGAACCGGGCGCGCCTCGTCCGCGCGCTCGACGAGCGCCCGCGCAACGCGAACGAACTGAGTGACATGCTCGACGTAGACTACAACACCGTCCGCTACCACCTCGACAAACTCGCTGACCACGACGTCGTGGAGGCGGGTGGCGAGGACTACGGCGAACTGTACTTCCTCACCGACCGATTCGAGGCCCACCGCGACGCTTTCGAGGACGTCGCGGAACACCTGGAGTGACAATGGCGATGGGAACCGAACTGCTGGCAGCGAGCGCGCTGGCGGCGGTCAACCTCGTGTTGCTCGCGGTCCTCGCGTCGGTGTGGGTCCGCAACTACTTCGAGTTCCGGACGCCGCTCGTTCTGGGACTGGTGGCGTTCAGCGCCGTGCTCGCCCTGGAGAACGGTGTCGCGCTCTACTACTTCTTCAGCACCCAGATGCTCTACTCCGGTGACCCGAGCGTCCAGACGGCGGTGCTCGTGCTACGCGCGCTGCAGTTCGTCGCCGTCGTCGCGCTCTCGTGGGTGACACTGCGGTGAGCGCGACGCCGAAAGGCCGGCACCCGGTCGTTTATCTGGGCGGGGCTCTCACCCGCGAGTGATGCCCGCAGGCGAGCGACTGCCCGGGGCGCCGGACCGCGCGGAGCGCATCGTCCTCCACGTGGACATGGACTGCTTCTACGCCTCCTGCGAGCGCCTGCGCGAACCCGAACTCGAGGGCGAGCCACTCGTCGTCGGGATGGGCTACGAGGCCGGCGAGACTATCGGCGCCGTCGCCACCTCGAGCTACGAGGCTCGGGAGTACGGCGTCGAGAGCGCCCAGGCCATCGGCGCCGCCCTCGATAACCTCCCGCGGACGGCCGAGGAACCCGACAACCCGGACGCGGGCTACTACCGACCCGTCGACATGGACTTCTACCAGGAAGTGGGTGGCGAGGTCAAGGAGATTCTGTACGAACTGGGGGACACTGTCCGCGAGGTGAGCATCGACGAGGCGTACCTCGACGTCACCGAGCGCACCGCCTGGGACGTCGCCGAGGGGTTCGGCCGCCACGTCAAACAGCGCATCCAGCGCGAGGTCGGCGTCCCCGCGAGCGTCGGCGTCGCCCCCGACATGAGCACCGCGAAACTCGCCAGCGACCACGACAAACCCGACGGACTCGTCGTCGTCCAGCCGGACGAGGTCCAGTCGTTCCTCGCACCCATCGAGATCGACGACGTCCACGGCGTCGGCCCGGTTCGGGCGCGGGAACTCCGCGAGATGGGCATCGACACCGCGGGCGACCTGGCTGCCGCCGACCCGTACAAACTCGTCGAGCGCTTTGGTGAGCGCGGCCGCGAACTCCACCAGCGCGCCCGGGGCGTCGACAACCGGCCCGTCGAACCCCGGGGCAAACCGAAGAGTCTCTCCCGGGAGTCCTCCTTCGACGGCGCGACCGACATCTTCGAGCGCGTCCGCGAGCAGGCCCGGACGCTCGGGGAGGCGGTCGCCGACCGCGCCACCCGGAAGGACGCCTTCTACCGCACCATCGGCATCAAGGTCGTGACGCCGCCGTACGACGTGCACACGCGCGCCGAGTCCCTGCCCGGCCCGGTCGACGATTCCGAGTTGGTGGAGGACGTCACCCAGGACCTCCTCGACGAGTTCGCCGACGAGCGCGTCCGGAAGGTCGGGGTCCGCGTCTCGAACCTCGACTTCTCCGAGCGCGAGCAGGCGAACCTCGACGGCTTCGCCGACGCGGCCGCTGGCGACGACGGCACTCTGGACCGGGGGAGCTACGAGCGGGACCGGGAGTCCGACCAGTCGGACCGCGACGGACAGGTGTCACTCGGCGACTTCGAGTAGGTTTTTGGCCCGGCTCCACCTACGGCGCGTGTGAACAAACTCCCGCAGGTCGAGGAGGGGACGTGGCGACTCGCCCGGCACGCCCACGTCGTCGTCTACGACGCCGAGGACGGCGGTCAGCTCCTCACCATCTACGACTGCGGCGCCGCCCAGGCCCCACCCTCGGCGCAGGTCGTCGGCCACCTCCTCCGCACGGACGCCGACCACGAACGCCAGAGCCAGCCGACTGGCTCCATCGTGAAGATGCGAGAGGAGAGCGTACTGCGGGAGCACGACGGCGGCTACGTCATCGAGTCGGCGTGACCGACTCTGCCGTCGCTACACGGAGTCCGTGAGGCCGCCGTCGACGCGCAGATTCTGCCCCGTAACGTAGCTGGCGTCCGACGAGACGAGGTAGGCGACGGCGTCAGCTATCTCCGCGGTCTCCGCGGGCCGACCCATCGGAATCTCGGCGGCCGTCTCGTCGTCGACGTCCCAGCTGTCCGTGAAGCCCGGGAGCACGTTGTTCATGCGGACGGCGTCGGCGGCGTACCGATCGGCGTAGAGCTTCGTGAAACTCCCGAGACCCGCCCGGAGCACCGATGAGACGGGAAACTCCGCGCTCGGCTCGTAGGCCGAGAACGTCGAGAGGTTCACGATGGAACCGCCGCCCTGTTCGCGCATGATGGGCGTCACGAGACGGGCCATCCGCACGACGTTCAACAGCACGAGGTCGAGACCGTCGTGCCACTCGTCGTCCGTGATGCCGAGCAGGTCGCCGGTCGCGGGGTGGCCGGTGTTGTTCACGACGGCGTCGATGCGACCGTAGCGCTCGTGGGCGGCGTCGACGAGCGCTGCGAGGTCGTCACTGTCGGTCACCGACCCCTCGAAGCCGACGCCGCCGAGGTCCTCGGCGACGTCCACGGCGGCGCCTGACTTCGACAGCAGTACCGGCGTGTAGCCGTCCTCGGCCAGCCGGCGCGCGCAGGCCTCTCCGATTCCCCGACCCGCGGCTGTCACGATCGCGACGTGCTCTGTGTCCATGCGCGTCCTTCGGCGCCGCCCGAGAAAAGTGTGTGCTGGCGGTACTCAGGCGAGCGGTTCGACGAGGTCCTCCAGGGCGGCCCGCGGGTCGTCGGCCTTGGCGACGCCGCTCGCGAGCAGCACGCCGCTCGCGCCCAGGTCGCGCGCCGCGGCGAGGTCGTCGCCCGTGCTGATGCCCGCGCCGCAGTAGACGTCGACGCCCGGGTCGACCGCCTCGGCGGCGGCGACGGCGTCCTCCACGATGTCCGGGTCGGCCTGCGAGACGGGCGTCCCGGTGCCGATGAGTTCGGGCGGTTCGACGGCCACGGCGTCCGGGCCGAGGGTCGCGGCGGCCGCGACCTGCTCGGGGTTGTTCGCGCAGACCACGGTGTGGAGGTCGACGCGCTCGGCGGCGTCGAGGCTGCCGTCGATGTCCGCGAGTTTGCGGCGGTGCTCGGAGTGGTTGAGCAGCGTCCCGGTCGCGCCGTTGTCCGCGACTGACTCGGCGAGCACGCTCCCGGTGTGGCTGCCGTGCTCGACGGGGCCGACGTGCTGGGCGTAGGTCGTCGCGCCCGTCTCCGCGACCCGCGCGAGGTCCGCGGTCTGGGGCGCGATGGCGATTGTCGTGTCTGTCTCCGCGGCGACGTCGCGTGCGGCCGTCGCGACGGCGACCGGGTCGCAGGGGTAGGCCTTCAGGTTGACGAGTACGAACATACCGGAAAACCGTCCGCCCGGTCGAAAAAAGTTCCTAGCTGTCGTCGCCCTTCCGCCGGACCTTGTCGCCGAGGGTCAGCCCCGCGCTGTCGCTCTCGGAGGACCACTCCTCGTCGCTGGTGTCTCCGGACTCCGTGAGGACGATGCCGAGGTGTTTCTCGACTTTCTCCCTGACGTCGTCGCTCGGGAGGCTGGCACCGCGCTCGAGTTTCCGGATGACGCTCGCCTTCTCGTTGAGTTCGCTGGCGAGTTCCTCCTGGCTGAGTCCCTCCGCCTCGCGGGCGTTCCGGATGCGGTCGTCGTAGTCGCCGGCCAGTTCATCCATCTCGTCGAACATGTCCCTGCGGCGGCGGCCGCCAGAGGAGCCGGAGGACCCGCCAGACGAACCGGAGGAACCGCCAGACGACGAGGACGTCGAGTACTTCGTGCTGGTACTGCTGGAGGTCTGTTGCTCGACCTCAGTGCCGAAGTCTGCGCAGTCGTCGCAGACGTCCAACTCCGCGCCCTCGACCTTCACGGTCTTCGGGTTCGGAACGTCAGCACCACACATCTCGCACTGAACCATACCGCTACTTGCCCGGGGGCACGTTTAAATGGCACGCCCGGCCCGTCACCGGACTCAGGCGAGTTGCCGCCACGCGGAGACGAACCGCTGGACCGCCGTGAGGTGGCCGACGACGGCGAAGAGACCGAGCAGCCAGGCCACCAGCGAGAATCCGCCTACGGCCGGCACGAACACGGTGAAACCCCCGACGAAGCCGACGAGCGCGAGTCGGTCCGCGCGCCCGAGCAGGCCGCCGTACACCCGGTCGAGGCCGACAGCCTGGGCCTGTGTCCCGAGGTAGGACGTGAGCAGGACGCCAGTCACGGCGGCGAGGCCGAGGTCGTAGCGCCCGATGCCGGCGGCGAGCCCCGCGACCACGATGACGTCGGCGTACCGGTCGAGCACGTGGTCGAGCAGGTCGCCGGCCAGCGAGTCGGTGCCGAGCTCCCGCGCGAGCGCGCCGTCGAGCAGGTCGAGCCAGCCGTTGAGGAAGACGAGGAGCGCTCCGACGGCGTACGCCAGCGGCGTGGCGACGTAGAACGCCGCACCCGCGCCGACCGCGAACACGAACGCGACGACGCTGACGCCGTTCGGGGTCGCGCCGACCGCCTTCGCGCCGCGGACCCACGGCCGGAGCGCGCGGTTCGCGAGGGGGCGGAGTTGGTCCAGCGTCATAGGTAGTCGGTGAAGTCCACGTCGCCCGCGGAGGGGTCGCGGTCGCCCGAAATCGCGGCCTCGATTGCCGCCGCCACCGCTTCCGGGTCGCGGTCCGTGGTGTCTATCTCGTAGATATTGCCCTCGCCGTGGATGCGAACCGACTCGGAGAGGATGACGTCGAGCGACTCGCTCTCGGCATTTTCTTCGGCTTTCTTCGCTGGCTCGCCGCGCTCGGTCAGGCGGCGCTCCAGTTCCTCGGGCGCACACCGGAGGACGACGACGCGGTCGACGTCCAGGAGGTGCGCGAGGTGAGACTCCACCAGTACGTCGTCCTCGCCTTCGAGCCAGTCCCGAACGGCCTCGAGGTCGGCGACCTTGCTGTCCCGGGCCTCGTCGACCTCCGTGAACAGTCCCTCGCGCTCGATGAGGTCGTTCAGGTGGAGCACGTCGAGGTCCGTCTTCAGGAGGTCCGTCGCGCTCGTCTTGCCCGTCCCGGGCGTCCCAGTGACCGCCACTCTCACCGCGCGAGCACCTCGTTCAGCACCGCGACGGCGCGCTCGGTCTCCTCGCGGGTCCCGCAGGTGATGCGGACGTGCTCGGGGAGGCCGAAACTCGAACAGTCCCGGACCAGCACGCCCTCGCGCTTCGCGGCGTCGGTGACCTCGGTCGCGTCACCGACGTTCGCGAGCACGAAGTTGCCGTGGCTCTCGTAGGTCTCCGCGTCCAGTTCGTCGTGGATGTACTCCCGGCTCCACTCGACGCTCTCGACGGTCTTCTCGACGTGCTCGTCGTCGTCCATCGCCGCGAGGCCGGCCTTGCAGGCGACGGCGCTCGCGGCGAACGGCGTCTGCACGCGGGCGTAGGCGTCGGCCCACTCCGGGGGGACGACGGCGTACCCGAGACGAACGCCGGCGAGCCCGTAGGCTTTCGAGAACGTGCGGAGGACCGCCACGTCGTCGCGCTCGCCGAGCAGCGAGACGGCGGAGGGCGCGTCGGCGAACTCGCCGTACGCCTCGTCGACGACGACGAGTGCGTCCTCGCCCACCTCGTCGGCGATCTGCTCGACGTCGTCGAGGGAGAACCGCCCGCCCGACGGATTGTGGGGGCTCGTGAGGTAGACGACGCGCTCGCCGTCGTAGGCGTCGAGGACGCTGTCGGCCGTGAGCGCGAAGCCGTCGTCCTCGGTCACGTTGTACTCCGCGACGTCGCCGTGGTGGAAGCGCGCGCTCATCCCGTAGTAGGTGAATCCTGGCGACGGGACGAGCACCATGTCGCCGGGGTCGAGGGTCGCTCTCGCGAGGTAGTCGAGCGCGCCGTCGCCACCGTTGGCCAGCCACACCTGCTCGTCGGTGACGTCCCAGTGGTCTGCGACGGCGGCCGTCAGGTCGGCGTGGACGGCCTTCGGGTAGCGGTGGACCTCCGCGGCGCTCTCGCGGATGGCGCTCGCGGCCTTCGGACTCGGGCCGTGGGGGTTCTCGTTCGAGGAGAGTTTCACGAACTCGCCCGGTTCGCGGCCGAGTTCGCGAGCGACCTCCTCGATACCCCGACCGGCCCGGTACTCCACGTGGTCGGAGAGGTCCCGGAGTTGCATGCCCGGGAGAAGATGGGGGCGGGCCTTAAGCGTGCCTTCACGCGGCCGGGTAGCCGGTGGTTATCAGCGCGGCGCTCTCGTAGGAACACCATTGTAAAGGGCGTCGCCGGCCAACTGCCGGCCATGGCACTTATCGAGTCACTCGTCGTGTTCGCGGTCAGCCTGCTCGTGGGCGCCTTCGGCATCTACGTCGGTGCGCGCGCAATCGCCGACACGGAGGACTTCGGCTACGCCGTCGTCACCGCGCTCATCGGCGCCCTCGTCTGGGCGGTCGTCGGCTTCTTCATCGGCTGGATACCGTTCCTCGGGCCGCTACTGACGCTGCTGGCCTACGTCTGGGTCATCAACAGCCGATACCCCGGCGGGTGGGGGAGGGCGTTCGCCATCGCGCTCATCGCGTGGCTCGCCTCCCTCGTCGTCCTCTACATCCTCGCCGTCCTCGAGATATCCAGCTTCGGCGCCGTCGGCGTCCCCGGGCTCTGACACCCTCGCTCGCTGCAATCCCCGCGTTTTACGGCGGCTCCCTCCGGAGGGGTGGACATGGCACTCACCGAGACAGTCGTGTACGCCACGCACCTCCTGTTCGCCGCCCTCTGGACCGGGAGCGTCCTGTTCGCTGCACTCACCCTGCCCGGGCTCTCGGGTGAGCTCCCGGCGACCGCCAGGGACGCGGTCGCCAGCCGCCTACGGAACGTCTCCCGCGCGAGCGCGCTCCTCCTGTTCCTCACCGGCGGCTACATGCTCACGCTCGCGGGCTACACGGAGGGCGACGCGCTCACCGGCACCGACCGCGGCCTCCTCGTCGTCGCGATGGTCGTGCTCTGGTTCCTCCTCGCGGGCGTCGTTGAGGTAGCCGGCAGCAGAGTCGAAGACGGCGAGGACGCCACCGGCCTGCTGTACGGCGGGGCCCTGCTCTCGGTCCTGCTCCTACTGGACGCCGGCGCGCTCCTCGGCGGTATCTGAGGTACCGCTCACTCTTTCCCGTTGGCCAGCCTCACCGGGAGAACTATCTGCGAGGCACTCCGCCACCCTGTATGGCGAGTCGGCACCGGCTCACGAGCGTCGACACAGTCCGCGAGCAGGGGTCGTGGGCGTTCACCGCCCGGGACGAACACGGCGACGACGAGGAGTTCTTCCTCGTTCCCTGCGAGGGCGACGACCGGCCAGCCGTGGAGGCCTGGCTGAACCGCTGCACGCACGAGTCCCAGCGCCTCTACCGCGAGGGCGTCGGCGCCGTCGTCCGAAACGGCGAGATACTCTGCCCGAAACACGGGTCGATGTTCGACAACTGCTCGGGCTACTGCGACAACGGCGACGCCGCGGACACCACGCTCCCCTCCGTCGACGTCGAGGTCGAGAACGGCCAGGTGTACCTCACGGACGAGGACGTGCGCTTCCTCTACGAAGGCACGAAGAACGACGACGGCGACGACGGCGGCCCGGATTCGACCTCTCACATCCAGTTCTGAGCTACAGGCGGGCGGCCACGTGGCCGGCGGCCTTCAGCGCGAGTGCGGCGATGGTGAGCGTCGGGTTCATCGCGCCGCCGGTCGGGAACACACTGGACGACGCGATGGTCAGATTCCCGAGGTCGTGCGTCCTGAGTTTGGCATTCACGACGCTCTCGTTGGGGTTCTCGCCCATCCGTGTGGTGCCCATGTGGTGGAACGCCGGCCCGGTGGTCTCTGGCCCGACCGTCCACTCGACGTCGGCGCCGAGTTCGTAGAGGATGTCGCGCTGGATCTCGTTCGCGCGCTCGATGGTGCGGCGCTCGTAGTCGTCGAGCGACCAGACGACGTCGGGCACCGGGTTGCCGTGGTCGTCGGTGCGCTCGGGGTCGAGGCGGACCCTGTTCTCCGCCCGCGGTCGCTGCTCGACGAGCGCGCCCACAGCGGCGTGCGTGCCGTAGTCCTCGCGGATGCGCTCGAGCATCGCGTCGCCCCAGTCGTCGCCCGTGAGCGCCATCTTGACGGGCGACGGGCCGGCGTAGTTGAGGAACTCCAGTTTGATGGCGCCCCGGGAGTCGTCGGTTCGGTCGTAGAACTGGTGGCTCTCGGTGGTGTTGAAGCCGACGTGGTTCTGCCGCGTCGGTTCGTCGAGCGTGCCGCCCACGCCCGCGAACAGGTGGTCCGTGAAGTAGCGGCCGACGGCACCCGAGGCGTTCGCGAGGCCGTCCGGGTACTGCGGTGACTCGGAGAGCAGGAGGAGGCGGGGAATCTCGACGCCGCCCGCCGCGAGCACGAACTCGTTGGCGGTCTGGCGGTGTTCGGTGCCGTCGGGCGTCGCGTACACCGCGGCGGTGACGCGCTCGCCTGCGTCGTCGTGTTCGAGGCGCTGGACCGGCGCGCGGTCGACGACGCGCACTCCCTGGCTCTCGGCGCGCTCGACGTGGACGGTGGCGTCGTACTTCGCGCCCGACGGGCAGACCGGCTGGCAGGTGCCGTAGCCGACGCAGGCGCTCCGGCCCCCACGAGATTCGGAGAGTCTGGCGTTCGGCACGGAGTGCGTCGCGATGCCGAGTTCCTCGCAGGCCTCGGCGAACAGCGAGTCCGAGTGGCTCGGCGGAAATGCGGGGAGCGGGTGTGGCTGCTCACGGGGCGGCGCGAACGGGTTGTCGCTGGCGCCCGCGACGCCGAGCGCGTCCTCCGCGGCCGCGTAGTACGGCCGCAGGTCGTCGTAGGAGATGGGCCAGTCGGCGCCGACCCCCATCTCGTTCTCGAGGCGGAAGTCCTGCTCGTGGAGGCGCATCACCATCCCCTGCCAGTGGAGCGTCGACCCGCCGACGCCCTTCACGCGGGCCGCGTTCAGCGGGTAGTGCCGTTCGCCCGACGCGGAGTAAGCGTCCCGTTGGCCCCCCATCTCCCAGACAGAATCCGGGCCGTGGGCGGGCCGGATGTCCCGCTCCATGCGGCGCTCGCGGTCCACGTCGTCGAAGCGCGGGCCGGCCTCCAGAACGACGACGTCGTAGCCTTCGCGAGCGAGTCGGTCCGCGAGCAGGCTGCCGGCAGGGCCAGCACCGACGACGCAGACGTCGACGCTGTCCGAGGGCTCGCGATTCATCGCGGCCCTCGCTGGTAGGAGGTTGTGCCGCCGGGGTGGCCCTGCGGGTTCTCGATGCCCGCGAGTTCGCCGCCGGTCGGCGTGGTGAACAGCGCGTACAGCAGCTCGTTGACGAGGTAGTAGCGCGCCCGTTCGCGGTCGGTGCCGTCCGGCACCGGGTCGGCGACGTCGACGCTCATTCCGTCGAGGGTGCTCTCTCGGCTGTCCGGGTCGAGCGCCGCGAAGTCGTCGCCGTTCCACTCACGGCTGTAGTCGTCCAGCGCGGCGACGGCGTCCGCCACGCCCGCTGCGTACTCTGGTCGGTCACGGACTCGGTTGACGCTGTACTGGCGGACGAACGACTCGACGCCCTCGACGGCCGAGGGGTAGACGACGCCCGCGACGGCGACGAGCGTCTCCACCTCGTGGCCCCCGACAGGGTCGCCGTCGGGTTCCTCGATGAGGGTCGCGCCCGCGCCGACGGCTGCGCCGGTGGCGGCGAGCGCGGCGATGACGTCGCGTCGCGTCAGCTCCATTCGCGAACGTCTTAGGCCAGCCTAATCTTCAGGGTTGCGCTTCCCGGCCCCTGAGCGACGACCGTGGATTTACGTGCGGTCGAACGAAGGACGCGGCATGGAGACGCGACCGGTGGTCGCCGTCGCGCTCGCGGTGCTGTTCGTCACCGCGGGCTGTCAGGCGCCAGTCCAGCAGGGCGCGACCGCCGCCCCGGAGAACGCCACGGCGACGACGGACGGGACGACCCAGGCAGCGCCGGAGGAGACCGAACTCGTCAGGGTGACCGACGAACTCCCGTTCCGAGTGACCCCCATCTACGAGCGCGTGGGTCGGATGCTCGGCGTCCCGGAGGCGGAGCGCCCGACAACCGTGGTAGGCGTCGAGGAACCGCCACAGGGTGACGTTCTCGGCGCGGCGTCGACGAGCGGCTTCACGAACCTCGTCGGCATCGAACCGCTCCCGTCCGCGGGTGAAGGTGGCGGCGTCAGCGTCGGCGCGGTGGCCCGCGGGACGCTGGTGACGCTGTTCGACCACCCCAACGCCTCCGTCGCGTGGAAGGAGAACGTCCTCGCTCACGAGTTCGTCCACGTCTACCAGACCCGCCTCCCCACCCGTGAGGGCGTCGACGACCTCGACAGGCGGCGCAACCACCGCTTCCTGAAGTCCGTGGTGACCGAGGGATCCGCGCAGTACGTCCAGGAGCGCTACGCCGTCCGCTACCAGAACCAGACGCGGAACCAGACGGCCATCACCGCCAGGTGGAAGAACGCCTCGGCGTACGTCCGCTGGCGCCTCGCGCCCTACGAGTACGGCTCGCGGTACTTCGCACTCCGACTCCAGAACGCCAGCGGGGTCACGGACGTCTACGAGGACCCGCCCCGGACAGCCGAACAGGTGGCCCACGGCTACGCCCCCGAGGCGGAACCGGCGAAGGAGCTGTCGGTGGACCTCGCGGCCACGGACAGCGAGTTCTCTCGGATGCGTGCGACGACGAAGGGCGAACTGTTCGTCAGGCTCGCGCTCTCGACGGAACTCGGCTGGGAGCGCGCGGCCGACGCCTCCGCGGGGTGGGGGATGGACCGGCTCCTGCACGTCTCCGGCGACCACGGCGCGAACACGTACGCCTGGGTGCTGCGCTGGGACGACGCCAGCGAGGCCGCGGCGTTCCGCGAGGCGTTCGCCGACTACGACGCCAGCAACGGCGTGGCCTTCCGCACGGAGGCCGTGACCGACGAGACTGTCGTCGTCTACGCCGGCGACGAGGCGTTCGTGGAGAACGCGAGCGCGACCGGCAACAGTTCGGACGTCACGGTCCGCGTCTGAGAAGAGCCTTCCTTCCCGCTACGGCTGCTCGACGTCGTGTTCGAGCGTGCCGACACCCTCCACCTCGACCTCGACGCTGTCGCCGTCGGTCAGTTCGGCGACGCCCGCTGGCGTCCCCGTGATGACCACGTCGCCGGGTTCGAGCGTCATGTACGCCGTGATCTCCGCGAGCAGCTCCGGCACGTCGAAGATGAATCGCTCGATAGATGAGGACTGCCTGACCTCGCCGTTCACGCGGAGTTCCACGCTCGCGTCATCGGGAAGTTCTTCGGGTGTCGCCAGCACTGGGCCGAGCGGGCAGGCGCCGTCGAAGGCCTTCCCGCGCACCCAGTTGCGCTCCTCGCTCTGGTCGGTGCGGTTCGAGACGTCGTCCGCGCAGGTGAACCCCGCGACGGCGTCCATCGCCTCGCTCTCGTCGAGGTTCCGGCACTGTTCGCCGACGACGACGGCGAGTTCGGCCTCGTGTTCGATCTCCTTGCCGGCGGGCAGCGTCACTGTGTCGCCATGGCCGGCGAGCGCGTTCGGCGGTTTCAGGAACAGCATCGGGCGGTCGGGGACCTCCGAGCCGCGCTCCTCGGCGTGCTTGGCGTAGTTCCGGCCGATGCAGACGACCTTCGATGGCTCGCAGGGCGGCAGCACGTCTACGTCACTCGTGTCGTAGGTCCGTCCGCCGAAGGAGACGGTTCCGTCCTCGTATTCGCCGGTTCGAACGGCGCCCGCCGGGTCGCGGAATCGCATTCGGTGCATGACAGCGGATTCCCGCCGCCCGTGCGTAAGGATTTGGGCCGGGGCAATCGCTCACTGGCCGAGTCGCACGTCTGGGTCGGCGGTCGTCTTCAGAGCGTCACGAGGTAGTAGAGGAACGCCACGAAGCCGAAGACGCCGAGCAGAGTGGTGACGACGAGACCGACGACGTACGCGCCGTCGAGGCCGCCAGCCAGGTCCGCTGTGCCAGCGGCGACCACGGCGAGTTCGAAGACCACGGCGGCGAGGAGGGCGTTGCGAACGCGGTCAGGGTGCGTTCGAGCAGGTTCTGTCTCCCGGACGGCGTCCACGTCCATGCCGGGGCGTCTCCGGGGAGGGAGAAGAATCCACCGGGCCGTCACGTTTTATGTGTGAATCGGGCGAATGTGAGTACGCTATGGAACTCACCTGGTACGGTCACTCGACGTGGCACGTAGAAGTCGGGGAGACGAGCCTGCTCATCGATCCGTTCTTCGACAACCCGTTCACCGACACGGACCCCGAGGAACTCGACCCGGACCACGTCCTGCTGACCCACGGGCACGCCGACCACATCGCGGACGTGGACCGCTTCCGCGGCGCGCACTTCGTCGCCACACCCGAACTCGCGGGCTGGCTCGGCGACCAGCACGGCATCGACGACGCCACCGGGATGAACCTCGGCGGCACCGTCGAACTCGGCGACGCGTTCGTGACGATGGTGCGCGCGGACCACTCCAACGGCATCGACACCGACTACGGCACCTCCGCGGGGATGCCCGCCGGCTTCGTCATCTCGAACACTAAGCCGACCCAGGTCGCCGACGAGGAGAGCGAGACCTTCTACCACGCGGGCGACACCAGCCTCCACACCGAGATGCGGGACGTCGTCGCGCCGTACCTCGAACCCGACGCCGTCGCCGTCCCCGTCGGCGACCACTTCACGATGGGGCCGTGGCAGGCCGCCGTCGCCGTCGACTGGATCGACGCCGACGTGGTGTTCCCGATGCACTACGACACGTTCCCGCCGATCGAGATCGACGTCGAGGACTTCGAGCGCGAGGTCGAGGCGGTCGGCAGCGACGCCCAGGTACACGTCCTCGACGGCGACGAGACGTTCGACCTCACCGAAGGCTACTGAGGTCGGCCCCGGCTTCCCGAGTCGCAGGGGCATCCTCCGCAGGCGAACGCCTCCGAAAGAACAACGCTTACACGGCGGGCGCTGGACTATTCGACCGTAATGACAATCGAAGTTACCAGCACGTCAGAGGAAGGCTACGTCACGCGGTCCCGCGTCGGGGACTTCGAACTCACCGTCGACGCGACCGGCGAGGACGGCCCCGAACCGAACGCGGTCTTCATCGCGAACTACGCGTCCTGTTTCATCCCGGCGTTCCGCGTCGGCGCCAACAAGGAGGGCCACGAGGACCTCGGCCGCGTCGACATCGACGTCGAGGGCGACGTCAACGAGGACGACGACCTCGAAGCCATCCGCTTCCACATTCTCGTGGAAGCCGACCTCGACGACGAGACGTTCGACGACATCGCCGAGCGCGCCGAGGACATCTGCCACGTCCACACCGCGCTCCGCGACGGTCTCCACGCGGAGATCTCCGGCGAGACCGGCGCGTTCTGAACGCAGTTCCCGAACTCACCACTCGTTTTTGTCGTAGCATACAAGCGGGCTGCCTGCGTAGCCCCGCACATGAGTGGCTGGCAGGACCAGATCGTCGGCGCACGCATGACCGTTGACCAGCAGTTCGCCGACCGCGTCCGGGGGTCGTCGCTCTCGCGCTCCCAGTGGGGGCTCGTCATGACCGCCGTCGAGTTCGAAATAGAGAACCCCGAGGACCCGGAAACGGCGACCTTGGTCGCGGACACGTCGAAACTCCAGCACGTGCTCCCCGAGATGGCCAACGTCGACGAACAGATGAACGCGATGGGCGGCGGCTCCGCGGGCGGCAGCAGCGGGGGCGGCGTCGTCGGGAACATCAAGAACGCGCTGGGGCTGGGTGGCGGCGACGACGACAACGAAGAACTCGCCGAGGAGTCGGCGCAGCTCGCCCAGGAGTACGCCGAACAGCTACAGGCGCACCTCGAGAGCGAGGACCGGTGGGACGAGGTCCGCCGGGTCGCCGCGAACTACTAACCGTCGCCGGAGCGGAACATCGTCAGCTCCTCGGCCTCGTAGATGTTCAACAGCTCCGTGACGAGTTCGTCGTAGGACTCGTCGTCGACCGCGAGCGAGTCGAGGCGCTCGACCGTCTCCTCGCTGAGCGTGATCTCTGGCATACTTCGAGAAACGGCAGCCGGCCGCATAAACACACAGGCGGGAAGGTTTTTGCCACCGCGGTGCTGACTGGTCGTCTATGGGTGACGGCTTCAATCTCGACCTGCGGAACGCCGAGGAGGAGATCGACCTCCCGGAGGAGTTCGAGGGCCACGTCATGCTCGGCGTCCTCGACGGCACGACGCCGGACGCCGAGTGGCTCGACGAAATCGACAACGGCAACGTTCTCCTGCTCGCCGTCGACGGCGACCTGAACGAACTCGCTGCCGGCTTCGCCGGCGACGTCAAGGACGGCGGCGGCACGCTGATGCACTTCCGGGACTTCCTCGTCGTCGCGCCGCCCGGCGTCGGCGTGGACACCGACCGACTGTAACGCGTCTCGTTTTCCGGCTACCAGGTGAGTCCTTCGTACGTAATACCGTCACGCCGCTCCACGATGCGGCGGCCGTCCACCACGACGGGTTCGGCCATCGCGTCGAACTCTTCGTCCAGCGCGGCGAACTCGTCCCAGTCGGTGACGACGACCGCGCCACTCGCTCCGTCCAGCGCGTCCCGGGCACTGTCGGCGTACTCGACGTCCGGGCGCTTCTCTGCCATCTTCTCAGTCGCGACAGGGTCGTAGGCGACCACGTTCGCGCCGCGCTCCTGCAGACCGTCGATGACCGGAATCGCCCGCGTGCCGCGTATGTCGTCGGTCCCCGGCTTGAACGCGAGACCGAGCACGGCGACTCGCTTGTCGGTCACGTCGACGTGGTCGTCGAGAAGCTCGAGCAGTCGTTCGGGCTGGCCGTCGTTCACCTCGACAGCGGCTTCTAGGACTGCCGGGTCGTACCCCTCCTGTTTCGCGGCGGCGATGATAGCAGCGACATCCTTGGGAAAACAGCTCCCACCCCAGCCGACACCGGAACGGAGGAACCGGCCGCTGATGCGGTCGTCGTGCGCGATGGCGTGGGAAACCTCGTAAGCGTCGACGTCGAACTCCTTGCAGATGTTCCCGAGGTCGTTGACGAGGCTGACCTTCGAGGCGAGGAACGCGTTGTTCGCGTACTTGATCATCTCCGCTTCCCGCAGGCCGGTTTCCACGACGGCCGCGTCCGGAGCCTCCGCGAGCAGTGGTTCGTACACCTCTCGGAGTTCGTCGTAGGTTGAGTCGTCGCGCGCGCCGAAGACGGCCTTGTCCGGGTCGAGGAAGTCGGCGACGGCCGACCCCATCCGCAGGAACTCGGGATTCATCGCCATCGTCGCGTTCTCGAACCCGCCGCGTTCGAGCGCCGGTTCCACGACGTTCTCGGTCGTTCCGGGAACGACCGTGCTCTTCACGACGACGAGGTGGTCGTCGCGGCCAGCGAGTGCCTCGCCGAGGGACTCCGCACCGGCCTCCATGATGGACGTGTCGATGCTGCCGTCCTCGCGGGACGGCGTCGGGAGCGCGAGGAACGTGGCGTCGGTATCCAGCACCGCGTCGTAGTCCGTGGTCGCACGCAGTCGGTCGCCGGCGTGCTCGGCGATGCGCTCTTCGAGACCGGGTTCGTGAATCGGCGCGCGGCCGTCGTTGATCGCTTCGACGATGTCCTCGTCGATGTCGACGTTCACCACGTCGTGCCCGAGGTCCGCGAAACACGCCGCGATGGTCGTGCCGACGTACCCGCTGCCGACGATGCTGAGTTTCACGAGAGCTCCACCTTAGCGACCCGTACGAGCGACCCCTACAAATGTCGTTCGTCACACCCAGGGCCAGAAGCCGAGGACGCCCGAGCGTTCAGGCAGACCCGACGAACGACGCGTCCGCGGACGTCTTCCCGCGGTTGAACGACAGGACCCGTGCACGAATCACGTCGCCTTCCGAGACTCTGCCGGGGACGTCCTCGGCGAACACCACGAACCCCTCGACCTTCCCGACGGCGACGCGCTTCCCCGAGTGGTGGTCGGCGAACTCCGTGACACCGAACTCGTAGGTCTCGCCCAGTTCCACCGGCGGGGCGCGTTCCTGCGCCGACTCGTGGGCGTGCTTCGACTTGCGGCGGCCGGCCGACCGGCGCCGCCACAGCACGACGAGGGCGAGCAACAGGACTGCCGCCCCGACAGCCACCGCGATTAGCTCGACCTGCTCCAGACCGACCTGCTCGATACCGACCACGTCCATACCCACTCCCAGACAGCGAGGAACATAACACCCACTGGTAGGCTGCCGGCTGTGTCACTCCGGAACGAACGTGAGGTAGTGGCCGTCGGGGTCCCTGACGCGAACACCCGGTTCGACGTCCTCAACGCGGCACGCACGGTCGGCGACCGCACTCGCGGCGGACTGCGGATTGATAGCGAGAAACGTGAGGTCCGCGTGGACGCCGCCGCGTGCGTCCGCGATGCCGCGCTGTGGCTCCCACAGTTCGAGGTCCACGGGGCCGGTGAGTCGGACGCGCCGCCGCTCGTCGCCGCGGTCGACGACCTCGAAACCGAGGTTGCGGTAGAGCGCCTCCGAGCGGTCGAGGTCCTCGACCTCGAGGACGACCTCGAAGACGCCCGTGAGCGCCGTTTCGCCGCCCTTGCCGCCGGTTCCAATCTCCACGCAGTGGCCGTCCGGGTCGTCGAAGTACAGCGAGCGCGCGGTGCCGAAGTCGAACTCCGCGAGGTCGAAGTCGTCGTCGAGGCGGTCGTACCACTCGTCGTAGCGGTCCGGCGGCGTCGAGAACGCGTAGTGGAGGTGGACGCCACCCCGGGGGACCGTCGAGGGTTCGCGCAGGACGAGGGTCGTATCCCCGACCTCGTAGTGGGCCTCGTGGTCGCCCCGGGTGCCGTCGAGACGGAGGTGGGTCTCGTAGAACGACGCCGCGCGGTCGACGAAGAGCACCTCGAGCGCGAGTTCGTCGAGCGCCGTGAGCATACCCGTCGTTCGTTCGCGTTCACCATAGTCCTACCTCGTTTTATGGGCGTACCGGCCGTACCGGGAGGTATGGCTCTCAAAGGAAGCGGACGCGCAACCGACCTCGAGGTCGTCGACCGCTTCGACGGCGGCGTCGGGTGGGTCGCCTACCCCGAGGAGGCGATGCGTCGGTCGAGTCACGCGCTGACTGTTGATGGCGACGTCTGGCTGGTCGACCCCGTGGACGCCGAGGGAATCGACGACCTGCTCGCCGACCTGGGCGAGGTGCGCGGCGTGGTCGTGCTGATGGATCGCCACTCGCGGGACGCAGCGACGTTCGCCCGCCGCTACGACGTCCCCGTTTACGTGCCGCCGTTCGTCAACGTCGACGTCGACGCACCGACTGAACAGCTCGTCGGGAGGCTCCCCGACTCGGAGTTCCAGGTCGTCCAGACCGTCGACTGGCCGGGCTGGAACGAGGCGGCGCTGTACGACGGCGAGACGCTCGTCGTCGCCGACCTCGTCGGCACTGCCGACTACTTCCTCGCGGGTCCCGAGCGGGTCGGCGTCCACCCGATGCTGCGCGTCATGCCGCCGCGCGTGCTCCGGGAGTTCAGTCCGGAGCGAATCCTCGCGGGTCACGGCGACGGCGTCATGGAGAACGGCACGGCTGCGTTGCGCACGGCCGTGGACGGCGCGCGCCGCCGCGCGCCCGAGGTGTGGCTGCGCGGCCTGCGGTCGATGTTCTAGTCGCGGAGCTCCTCGAGGCGGCGGCTCTGCTCGCGGTGGAGCGTCACCACGAGGTCCGACAGCAGCCCGAACATCAGCAACTGGAGGCCGAACAGGACGCTGACGCCGCCGACGATGGTGAGCGCCTCGTGGGAGATGCCGTTGACGAACCAGTCGTAGGCGACGTACGTTGCGATGGCGGCGCCGATAGCGCCGAAAACTGTGCCGATGCTGCCGAAGTAGAACAGCGGGTTCGACGTCTTCGCGAGGCTGTACAGCGTGACGATGATGCGTCCGCCGTCCGCCACGGGGTGGAGGTTCGTCTCCGACCCCTCGGGGCGCGCCTTGTACGTCGTGGGCACGACTGCGACGGGGATATCGTGGCGCGCGCACTCGACGGCCATCTCCGTCTCGATGCCGAACCCCTCCGCGGAGAGGAACATCTGCTCGAAGGAGTCCCGCGTGAACGCGCGGTAGCCCGAGAGGATGTCGCCGTAATCCTCCCCGTGGATGCGGCCGAACGCGGCGTTGATGATGTGGTTACCGACCTGGTTGAATCTGCTCATCGCGCCAGGTTGCATGTCCGCGGTCCGGTCGCCGATGACGTGGTCTGCGTCGCCGGCGACGAGCGGGTCGAGGAGGCGTGGCGCCTGCTCGGGCGGGTTCGTCCCGTCGCCGTCGAGCAGGATGACGTACTCTTGCTCGATGTGCTCAACGCCCTCGCGGACGGCTTGGCCTTTGCCGGCACCTGACTGTTCTATGACGCGGGCGCCGTGGTCCTCGGCAATCTCCGTGGTGTCGTCCGTCGAGTGGCCGTCGACGACGAGAACGTGCTCGATGCCGACGTCGTGGAGGCCGTCGACGACGTCGCCGATGGTCCTGGCTTCGTTCCGGGTAGGAACGAGGGCGCACACGTCCTCGTAGTCGGTCATTGACCTGAGTTCGGTAGGGGGGCGAAAAACGCTTTGCGTTTTCGAGTAACCGCCGCCAGCTTAATCGTCCCCTCCGACGTATCATCCACACGGAAATGTCGGAATATGTGCCTATCGGGCCGGGAGGTACCTACGGCCGCTTCCATTCGAGGGACGTCGGAGTGGGTTCCGATACCGACTGCGATGCGGGATCCGCAGACCCACAGCTTGCCGAATCCACGCGGCCAGGCGAGAACGGCATCTGGAGGCTGATTCGCTCGTGAAAGTGGTCGTCGTCGCAGCCGGCGAGGGAACCCGGATGCGGCCGCTGACAGCGAAGCGCCCAAAACCACTGCTTCCAGTCGCCGGGCGTCCAATCGTCGAACACGCCATGGACGCCTGCGCGGATCTCGTCGACGGCTACGTGCTGGTTGTCGGCTACCGCGGCGACCAGGTCCGCGACCGAATCGGCGACGAGTACGCTGGTCACCCCGTGACGTACACGAAACAGGGCGAACAGCTCGGCACCGCCCACGCCATCGGGCAGGCGGCCGACCACGTCGACGAGCGGTTCCTCGCGCTGAACGGGGATGTACTGCTCACCGAGAATCTGGTGACGGGGCTCGCAGAGACGCCAGCGAACGCGATGGCGGTCAAGCGCGTCGAGAACCCGTCCTCGTTCGGTGTGGTTAACGTTGGGGACGGGCGCGTCACGGGCATCGTCGAGAAGCCCGCGGACCCGCCGACTAATCTCGCCAACCTCGGTGTCTACGCCTTCGAACCCGAGATATTCGACTACATCGAGGCGACGGAACTGAGCGAGCGCGGCGAGTACGAGATCACCGACTCGCTCGGGGCGCTGGTCGCAGACGGCGAACGCGTGGACGCCGTCGAGTACGACGGTCGGTGGCTCGACGTCGGCCGGCCGTGGGACCTCCTTGAGGCGAACGAGACGCTGCTCGCGGACCTTGAGGACGACCGTCGTGGAACTATCGAGGACGGCGCAACAATCCACGGACCAGTCGTCGTCGAGGATGGTGCGCGAGTTCGAGCCGGTGCGTACGTCGAAGGACCCGTACTCATTCAGTCTGGTGCGGATGTCGGGCCGAACGCGTACGTGAGGGGGTCGACCGTGATTGGACCGGACGTCCGCGTCGGAAACGCTGTCGAGGTGAAGAACTCGATTCTGATGGCGGACACCGCCGTCGGCCACCTCTCGTACGTAGGCGACTCTGTGCTCGGTGAGAACGTGAACTTGGGGGCAGGAACGAAAGTCGCGAACCTCCGCCACGACGACGAGAACGTCGAGATGCGGGTGAAGAGCGAAGCCGTCGACACCGGCCGGCGGAAACTTGGAGTCGTCGTCGGGGACGGGACGAAGACTGGGATCAACACTAGCATCAACGCCGGCGTGAAGTTAGGTGAGGAGACGAGGACGGGGCTCGGAGAGGCGGTGACCCGGGATACTGACACGGGCCTTTGAGCAAGTGTTCTACCGTGTGGTTCGGACTTCTCCCAGTTTGAAGAACCGAGCTGAGTCCAGCCGACGCCTCCGTGCCGGTAGGGCGGAGAGGTTTTATCCCGAGGTGTTCAACCCCACCGTATGAACCTGCTCGTGGTGGCTGCCGTCGCACTCGCGTCGGTGACGGCCCTCCCATATCTCGGATATCTCCTGCTCTACGTCTGGGTGCGACCGGCGGGCTCGCCAGCGGAGAAGGAGCCAGCGGAGCCGACGGTGAGCATCGTCCTGCCGACGTACAACGAGGAGAAGATAGTGGAGACGAAACTCGACGACCTGCTCGACCTCGACTACCCGATGGAGAAAGTGGAGTTGGTCGTGGTGGACTCTTCGACGGACGACACCCGCAAACTCATCCGGGAGTACTTTGCGGAGCGGTCGGCGCCCGAGTTAGTCCTGCTGGAGGAGGACGAGCGCCGCGGACTGGCGCCGGCACTTAACGACGCTTACGAGGCAGCGGAAAACGAGATGGTCGTGAAGACCGACTGTGACTCGAAACTCCCGTCGGACGTCCTCCGGGAGGCCGCAGCGAATCTCGCGGACGACGAGGTAGCCGCAGTAACAGGTCGGAACGTCGAGGTCCTCGGCGGGAGCGAAGTGGAGTCCGGCTACCGCGGCGTTCAGAATTATATCCAGCAACTGGAGTCGCATCTGGATTCGACGCTGATCTTCCACGGCCCATTCTCCGCGTTCGAAAACGACGCCCTGCTGCCAATCGATCCGAACTCTCTGGCCGACGACACGGAGTTGGCGCTAAAGATTCGACGTCAGGGCGGACGGGTAATTTTCGACCCTGCTGTGAAGTACATGGAAGCCAGTTTCTCGGACTTCGTGAAGCGCCGCAAGCAGAAGGACAGACGTGGGATGGGGTTGATTCGGTTGCTGGTGCAACACCGAGACGCACTCGGGCGGTACGGGAACTACGGTCGCGTGGTGCTGCCGTTCAACTGGTGGTTCATGCTAGTGTCGCCGTGGTTACTGGCTGTGACGTTGGTTGTCGGATCTGCTGCAACCGTGTCGCAGTTTGGCTTCGGTGGCCTGTTGTTGCCTGTTGCCGTTGGGACGTTCGCGTACTTCGGACAGAAGGATTTACTCGGGCCGCTTCAGGCGTTCTACTCCATCTTCGACACGCAAGTTTCGTTGCTTCGGGCGAGCGTCGAGTTGCTGGTTGGTGATTCGGACGGGACTTGGGACGTTGACGCGGAACTGCGGGAGGCGTTCGAATGAGAATTGTGCTAGTCACCCATCGGTATCCACCACACACAGGTGGCGTTGAGACGCACGTCCAAGAGATCGCGAAGCGCCTGGTTGACCGCGGACACAACGTTATTGTGTTCAGTGCCGACGCCGATGAAGACATCCCAGTCGAGAGTTCGGATGAGGGAGTTCGGGTTCGACGGTTCAGGTCGCTCAGTCCGGGAGGGGCGTTCTACGTCGCGCCGCAGATGGTATTTGCAGTTCGTCGTGCCGACGCCGACGTCGTCCACGCCCACAACTACCACGCGTTCCCGTTATTCTTTGCGGCGCTTGGTGTCACCGACGAACGGTTCGTCGTAACAACCCACTACCATGGAGAGAGTGCAAGCGGACTCCGGGATAGACTCTTGTCGCTGTATCGCCCACTCGGTCGGTGGGCTGTGCAGAAGGCCGACGAGGTTATTGCAGTTAGCGAGTGGGAGCGAGAGCGGCTGTACGATGACTTTGGTATCGACGCGACCGTGATTCCGAATGGCGTTGACGTCGAGCGGTTTGCGGAGGCAGAACCCGAGGAGCGAGAGCGCCCTTATCTGCTCTGTGTTGGTCGGCTGGAGGAGTACAAAGGCGTCCAGCATGTGATTCGAGCGCTGACGGAGCTCCCTGGGTACGAGCTGTTGATTGCCGGAAGTGGCCCGTATCGTGGGGAACTGGAGCGAGTTGCTCGGGAGACGGACGTTGAGAATCGCGTGAAGTTCTTAGGGCACGTTGACGACGAACAGCTATTAGGACTTTACGCTGGTGCTGATGTGTACGTTACGCTCTCGTCGTTCGAGTCTTTCGGGATGACTGTCGCGGAGGCACTCACCGCCGGAACGCCGTGCGTCGTCAGGAAGTGCGCGGCGCTGCGGGATTGGACGAGTGAGGCGAGCGTCGAGGGGGTCGCGAATGTCACGCCGTCGGCCGTCGCCGCCGCCGTCTCGGCGTCGAGTAGTAGAGACTCGAGCCTAGATGCGGTGGAGACGTGGCCAACCGTCGCCGAACGAATTTTCGAACGGTACGCCACGGCGAGACGAAGCCTTTAAATCTGCTGTTTGGGGAGTTGAAGTCGATGTATTGTGGCGAGTCCGTGGTCGTCGGGATGCCGGCGTACAACGAATCGGCGAACATCGCGACTGCGGTGACGTCGTTCTTGAATCAGGAGTGGGTCGATGACGTCGTGGTCGTTGACAACAACTCCACCGACGGGACTGCTAAACTCGCGGAGGAAGCCGGCGCGGTCGTTATCAGAGAACCCAATCAAGGCTATGGGTACGCCTGCCGGCGCGCCCTCGCGGAAGCGAACGAGCAGGGCGACCTACTCGTCCTCGTCGAACCGGACGGGACGTTCGCCGCCCGGGACATCGAGAAACTGCTCGCTTACTCCAACGACTTCGACTTCGTCGTCGGGACCCGCACGGCCCGGGAGCTCATTTGGGAGGGCGCAAACATGGACCCATTCCTCCGGTGGGGGAACTGGTTTGTCGGAAAGATTCTTGAAGTACTACATAACACGTCGTCGCTGACGGACGTAGGCTGCACGTTCCGGCTTATTTCGTCGGACGCCTACGAGGACATTCGTGACGAGTTGACGGTTGGTGGTTCGCACTTCTCCCCCGAAATGCTAGTCCGCGTCGCGAGTAGTGACACGTCGATGATCGAGATTCCAGTCAACTACCGGCCGCGGGAGGGTACGTCGAAGATTACCGGGGAGTTCTTGCCCGCTTTCAAACTCGGGCTTGTGATGATCGTGTTCATTGTGAAAGAATGGGTGAACCGCAAGTAGATGCGTTCTACCATCCTGCAACTGGTCCTCGTTGCTGTCCTGAATGCCGCGGGCCAGCTGTCGTTGAAGATCGGCTCCGACGCGTTGAGCTCGCTCGGTGACCTCTTTACTAACCCGCTCGGCTTACTCGGCCACCCGTACTTCCTCGTCGGCGGCGTGCTGTACGCGTCGAGCTTCACGCTCTACGTGAACGCGCTCTCCCGCACCCGGCTCTCGCTGGCCTACCCGTTTATGGGGCTGACGTACGTACTTGTCGTCGTCCTGAGCGTGACTGTGCTCGGCGAGTCGGTCGGTCCGCGAACCATCTTCGGGACGCTGCTGGTGTTCGTGGGCATCACCCTCATTGGTCTCGGGGGGAGCGCGTGAATGTCCGTGAGACTCCTGCCGTCCCGGCGTGAAGTCGCGACGTCGGTGGTGGCCGTCGCCGCGTTCGTGCTCGCCGCCATCCCTTCCCTCTCAGACAACTACATCATCGATGAGACTGTGTTCGTCCGAGGGATGCGGGCGGTTGCGGTCCGCGGTGTCCCGTTCTACTACAAGAGCGAGCAGGCCGGCTGGCAGTATGGCCTCTGGCACCCGCCGACATACATCTACTACGTAGGCGGATGGATTGATACCCTGGGAGCCGACGTGGTCGTCACACGCGGCGCGACGATGCTACTCGCCGCGCTCGTCGTGCCGGTCGTCGTCGTCCTACACCGGGCCGTACACCGGTTGGACGGGGTGCCCGGGTCTCCGAGGCTGCTCGGACTTGCAGCACTGCTCTTCGTCGCGTCGCCGATTGCCGTGCAGGACGCGACGCTCATTGACATCGACGGGTCACTACTCACGCTCGCCACGATAACGTTCCTGCTGTGGACGATCTGGGCGACGGAAATCAAGGAATGGTCGACGGGCCAACTCGCCGCTGGGCTACTGCTCTGGTTCGCCGCGATATCGTGGGTTAAGTTCGGGCCGCTCCCCGTACTGCTCGTCTGCGTCGGCGGTTATCTCGTCGTCCGTCGTGGGCCTCGGCTGGCGCCGGTTACACTGGGCGCAGCGGTTGGCGGTTTCGCGCTCTTCTCGGTGACGTGGTACGCAGTGTCGTCGGCGCTCGAACTGTCGTTCCTCTCGCCGTACGCCCACAACTTCGGTATGCTCTTTGAGGCGTCCGACGCCGACGCCGCGTCCACGGCGAAGCGCGTGATGCTGTCCGCGTGGACGCTGTACACGGAACTGCTCTGGGTATCGCCGTTCCTCGTCGCGCTCGCCGTGCTCGCGCTGGTGCCGTCACCGGTTCGCCGGACGTTTCCGTCGGCCAACCGCATCGTCGCCGGCGTCCGCGAGCGCTCGGCGTCCGCGCTCCTGCTCTCTGTGGCGTTGGCAACGATACTCCAGTACGCGGTCCTCGCGAAGATGCCGTACGGGTTCCCGAAGTACGTCGGGCCAGCGGTGCCACTGCTTGCGGTACTCGGTGCGCTGGCGGTGTCGAATCGTGTCCACGAGGCGTGCGTCAACCGCCGACTCTTCGTCGGCGCGGTGGGTGCCGTCGCCGTCGGGTCCGCCGTCCTCGTCGGTGACCCCTTCCTCGCGCCGTTCGAGGCGGGCTTCCACTCGGTGACCGTCGACACGGCGAGGACGGTGGGCGCGTATGCCCTCTTGTTCATCGGCGTTCTCTTCGCGGTTCACGTCTTGCGACGCCGCGCACCCGACCGCGTATCCGTCGACGGCCGAACGGCGGCGACAATCGCGCTCATCGTCGTCGTCATCGGGACTAATGGCGCGACGCTCGCGATCCAGTCATCGGCCGACTACAGTACGCACTACTACTACGGCCAAGAGGGTATGGAAGAGACTCTCAAAGTCGTGCAAGAGAAGTACAAATCCCTGCCGGAGGACGCCAGGAAGCGTGCCGTATTCCCGACGGACATCGGGTACTACGTTGACGGGCCATACCACGACAAGGACCGCTATACAGTCGCCGACTTCCAGCGCGACAAGCCACCGTTGGTCGTGCTCCGCAACGAGCAGTACTATCGCATCGACTCGCCACTCCTGTCGGTACTGCAGGGGGACGAGAACTACACAGGGGAATCGTACGGTTCGTTTACGGTGTTCGTTCGCACTCCCGTCAACGAGTCCGGTTAGTCGTGTTTCGGCTCCGCGACCAGCAGTGACTGGCCCGCGAACGGCGAGATCGGAAGCGCCAAGTAGAGTCTAACGAGCGGGCGGAACGCAGGGACCCGTCCCTCGGCCGAGAACGGCAGAAATCGAACGACTGTTTCCTTCACTTCGAACCCGGAGACAGCAAGGAGGTCAGCGGCGGACCGGTGGGTGAGAATCGTCCGGTGAGTGAAGTCGTCGAAGTACTTACCTGGCGCAAGCGCGAAGTTCGGCGTTATCACGAACAACGTGCCGTCCTTACCGAGCACGCGCCGAAACTCCGTCAATGCGCGCCGAATCTCTTCAACTTCAAGGTGTTCGAGAACGTTGCTCGCCATCACGACGTCGGCGGTATCGTCGGCGAGCGGCAGGTCCGTGGCGTTTCCGAGACACGTATCAATGGGCTCGTCAACCCGAGACAGAGGGTATGCGCTGACGTCCACCGCGAGTTTCCGACGCGCGGAAACCGCCGAAAGGAAGTAGCCGTACCCAGCGCCAACGTCAACGACGGTACCGTCGATACCGTATTCCTGATCGAGATAACTCCCAATTTCAGCCCAGATACGATGTTTCGAACGGTCGTACGGAAACCGGGAGCGGAAGTAGTCCGCCTCGGTATAGATGTCACCGACCATTACTCCCCATGGGGATTTTTCGTATTTGAACACGTCGGTACCGGGATGAAACCGGTATTTGCAAGTAAGGCTAAGGGAAGACCAGTATCATGACCGTCCGGAATCGCCTTCCCCACCTCCGAGAAAGGGGGCCTCTTACGTACTACTGTACACTCCTGACACTTGTCTCACTAGTTGCGTTCCCAGTTGTCGAGTTATCGCTCCAGATTTTCGGCGTCGTTCCCGGGTTCACGTTCTACGACTTTATACAGGCGTTCTACACCGCCGGCGAGCGCGCGGTCGGCTCGCAGCCGTTGTACGCACGCGTCCACAATCCGTACGTCTATCCGCCAGTGGTCGTCTCCGTGTTCGTCCCGTTTACCGTTTTACCGCCGCATCTGGCAGGCACACTTTGGGTCGCCTTCTCGCTAGTCCTCATGTTTGGCGGCGTCACATTCCTGCTGCGCTCGCTGGATGTCTCGCTCACGCGGTCGGAGCGCGTACTCGTATTCCTAGCGCTATTCGGCTTCTTCCCGACCATTCTCTGGGTGAAGTCTGGGCAGGTCTCCGGATTGCTCGCCGGCGCGTTCTGCGTCGCCGCGGGGTTCACTGAGCGCGCTCGCGTCGGCGACGAGGTTCCCGCGGTCCTCTCTGGCGGGATTACCGCGGTGACGTCGCTCGTGAAGCCAATGTACGCGCCGGCGAACGCGCACCTCCTCCGCGACTGGCGGCGCCTCCTCGGTGGCATCGGCGGAGTCGTGTTCCTCTACGGAACGAGCGTTCTCGTATTCGGAGTCGACACCTTCCAGTCCTATGTCGACGTCCTCCTCATCGGCAAAGGATGGGGGCAGGAGACCGTCGACGGCGGTGTTTCGAGTGGCATCACGGAATGGGGGCCGTACTTCTTCCGACCGTTCTACGTCTTAGGCGACGCTGCACTGTACGCGCACTTCCTCGTTGCCGGAGTCGTCGCCACAGGCGCGCTTGTTAGTGCGACCCGACGGAGCGAACAACTCGACCGGCACGTCCTCTGTCTCGGGTTCCTGACGGTCCCGCTCGCGACCCCGATCCCCGATCTGTACGCCGTCTACATGATTCTTCCCGCGCTCATCGTCGTTCTCGTCGACGAATTCCGCCGGCCGGATGGTGTGCCAGTGCTGCCGGTGCTAGCAGTGTTCTCGTTGCACGTCCACTCCTACGTGCTGGGGTTCTTCGCAGGCTTCGGCGTTGAAATCTTCCCACAGCTCGCCGCGCTGCGGCCGATACTCTCATTACTCCAGCTCGGCATCTGGGGTTTGTTCGCGCTCTTTGGCTTACAGGTGTACCGTGCCTACGAGGCGTGGACAGCGTCGGCCAGTGGACGCTATACTTAAGTCGACAACGGGACGATGATTGGACCACACACCCACCCATCCGAGGGGCGTGACACTATGTCAGACGACGAATACCGAGACTCCGACGACGATGACACTCCTGGACCCGCCCCCTTGACAGGCGAGGCACACGCCGACCTCGATGTAGAGGAAACGCTTTCGTCGGCGTCCGTCGTCGTCGCGAGCAACCGGGTGCGCAACTACACCGCCGAGAGCACGCCCGAGTGGCTGGAGACCGTTGTCCGGACCGACCCGGGTCGAAACGTCGCGCGCAACCGGGGCGTCGACGAGGCGAGTGGCGAGTGGATAATCGTCGCTGACGACGACATCACGTTCCCCACGACGATGACCGCGATGCTGGTCGAGGGTATGTCCGAACACCACGTCGTCGGTCTCGAAGACTTCTGGCCGATGGACTGGCTGCTGACCAGGTACATGGTGTTCCACCGCTCGGTGTGGGAAGCAGTTGGCGGATTCGACGAGGACAGAGAGCACGGAGGGGACACAGACTTCTGCATCCGCTGTGAAAAAGCAGGTGCGCGTGTCTGCAAGCTACCTCGTGACGTCGTCCCCCACCACGACGTCGACACGACGTTGACTCGCAGCGGGCACCTGGAGTGGCTGTACTATCTCACGCGCCACCATCCCGTGACCATGGCGCCGAAACTCCTCCAGTTCGCCTTCCAGAAAGCGGGGCTGACTCGAGGGCAGTATGGCTGACGAAGGCCTTGATGTCGTGCACGTCACGGCGGGTATCGTTCCCATCCACGGGGAGTTCGGCGGCGGCGTCGAGCGCCACGTTCGCTCAGTGACGACCGAACTAGCGTCCCGAGGGCACGACGTCACTGTCGTGGACCGTCAGTACGGTCCCGACGACCCAGACGCGCTGGACGGTGTGACACTTCGCCGTGTATCCGCCCGGCGCGTCTCCACGGGTCTGCTGGACGGGTGGGCCGACCACCTCATCAACGAGGCACTCTACGCGGCACGATTGGGACAGGCTGCCCGTGTGGTCACGGACGCCGACGTGGTCCACGCCCACAACGCCTATGCGGGGCTGCGAGCGATGCGGCTGGCTCGCCGGGCCGACGCAGCGTTCGCTTATACCTGCCACAATGGAATGTGGTGCGCGGACGACGTGAACGTGTACGAGCGACACGTTGCGCGCCGCGTGGAGGGACACCTCCTCCGCAGCGCGGACCTTCCAATCGCCGTCAGCCAGGCGGTAGCCAACGGGGTGCAAGAACACGCAGACGCCAGTCCGAAAGTCATTCCGAACGGCGTTGATGTCGACTTGTACAGGCCAGACGTCTCGACGAGCGATGTCACCGAGAGCTACAACCTCGGCGACCGGTCGACTGTCCTGTTCGTCGGTCGGCTCGTTGAAGCGAAGGGCGTGGACGTGTTGCTCCGGGCGGCGAGGCGAGTGATCGAGGTAGCAGACGAGACTCCGCGGTTCGTCTTCGTCGGTCCGAACAAGCACATGTTCGGCGGGTCGGGCGGCGATGCGTACGAGCGCCGGATCGATTCGCTCCTCGACGAGCAAGCGCTCCGGGAGCACGTCGTTTTCGTGGGACAAGTGCCGGACGACGAGCTGCGAGCGCTGTACGCTGCAGCGGACGTGTTCGTGCTGCCGTCGCGATTCGAGGCACAAGGGATGGTACTCACCGAAGCGCTCGCCAGCGGGTCGCCCGTCGTCGGCACGGATGTCGGTGGCATCCCAGAAGTAGTGACTGCCGACGTCGGCAGCGTTGTCCCCCCGGCTGACAGGGAAGCGCTCGCTGACGCTATCGTCGAAATCCTGGCAGCCAATATCCCGCGGATTGTCCCGCGCGACTACGCAATCGAGCACTACAGCTGGGAGCGAATCGTAGACGAAATAGAAGCCGAGTACTGGAGCGTGACGTAAATGCACGTGGCCTTCGTCGGTGGGCGCGCGCCAGTGACGCCGGAGCGTCGAGGCGCCATCGAGAAACTCACCGTCGAGTACGCTGTCGCGCTCGTCGAACGTGGCCATTCTGCGACAATCTTCACCGTGGGAGAGGCCCCTCCTGAGTCGTACGTCGCCGACGGCGTCTCGTTCGAGGTGATCACCGAACCGATAGCGAAACCGCCGTCTCACGTACTGCCACCGATACGGTTTGGCCGCACGCTCGAAGACGCCGTGCGCCGCGTCCACCGTCGCGACCCGATAGACGTCGTACACGCTCAGTTTTACCCTCACTTGCTCGGGTTCTCGGCGCCCGAGTCGACCCGCGTCGTGGTCACGGAGCACAATGCGCACCCGTGGCGCCGGGAACAGCAATTCATCGAAAACCTCTCGGCGCTGCACGCGGCCCGCTGGCAGGCAGACACCTGGATTCGTCGCGTCGAGGCGTGGAAGGTGTTCCGTGAAGCCGACCGCGTTTACAGCGTCAGTGACGCGCAGGGCGCGTGGATGGAGGCGGCAGTGCCGTCGGTCAGTTCGAAGCGCCGAACGATGTACAACTTCGTCAACACGGAGACGTACCGCCCGGACGCGCAACCAGAGGGGAGCGTCGACCTGCTGGACGGGCCGACGGTCCTGTACGCCGGTCGAAAGGTCCCCCACAAGGGTCTCCATCGAGCGGTCGAAGCACTCCCGAAAACCGAGACCTCCGTCTCGCTCGCGGTGCTCGGCCCCATCGGCTCGGGGTTCGACGACGAGGACGGCCTCCCCACTGACACCGAGTCGCTCGACCCGTACCTGCGGCGCGTGCTCAGGACGGCGCAAGACTTGGGGGTTGAGGACCGACTGAGGTTCGTCGGGTATGTGCCCGACGCCGACCTGCCAGCGTACTACGCAACCGCCGACGCTGTGGTGTTCCCGAGCGTACTCGAATCGTTCGGCATGGTGCCGGTAGAGGCGATGGCATGCGGGACGCCACCTGTCGTGCACGACGAACCGCCGATGACCGAGACAGTCGTTGACGGCGAAACCGGGCGGCGTGTACCGGTCTCCGCGGCAGGCGTCGCGGACGGAATTGAAGACGTGCTCGCCGCGGACATGAGTGCTGCCGCACGTGATCACGTAATCAAGCAGTTCAGCGCGGAGCCCATAGTCAGCCGGCAAATGGATTCATACCGGGATCTCCTCGACCGATGACCGAACCCTCCGAACTGAGCCTCGGCGGCGAGGCGGCGAAGGGAACAGTCGCGAAGTTCGGAATGGCAATCGTCGGATTCCTCGGCACGGTGGTATTCGCGCGGGCGCTCGGCCCGAACTCGTTCGGAGGTTACTACCTGTTGTTGACCGCGGTCCAGCTGACGATTCGTCCAGTCGGCGGCTGGGCAGAAGCCGGGAAGAAGCGGTTCTCCGAGACGGCGAGTGATGGGCGCTCAATTCTGGGGTCCGTCATAGCTGGGTACGTCCTCTGGACGGCCGTCGCTGCCGTCGGCGGATTACTGGCGGCCGACGTCATCGTTGAGTACACTGGCCTCAACGCCGGCCCCGTACTGTTCGTCGTGCTCGTCGCCACCATCGGACTCTTTGAGGCGTCCGAGCGACTCGTGGAAGCGACCGGTATGATGAGCGTGACAACTGCCATCGACGCCGTCCGGTCGTACGTGACGTTCGGCACGCAACTCCTGCTCTTCGTGGGAGCGGGCGCGGGCGTGGTCGGCCTCGCGCTCGGACTGGCGGCCGCGTCTCTGCTCGTGGTGCCGCTCCTCCTGTACGTCCTCGCTACTGCGCCTGTGCTCCCTTCGCGGGAAATCGTTGAGAGTCTCGGTTCGTTCGCCGTCTACAGCGTCCCCGCGGAACTATTCAACACGACGTTCGACAACATTGACCTGCTCCTAATCGGCGCGCTGCTCGCAGCTGACTACGCCGGCGACTACCAAGTTGCGTTCGCACTGGTCGTTCCCGCGACTTTCGTCTCGGAGGTCGCCGCTGGGGGGTTGATGTCCCGCGTGAGTAACCTCAGGAGCAAGCGGCGGGACGTCGTGATGGACGTCACAAACTCGCTGTCGTACACGAGCGTGCTCGCGCTCCCGCTGTTCGCGGGCGCACTCGCACTCAACGAGCCGCTGATTCGCGTGTTCTTCGGCACTGAATACCAGACTGCGCCTGCGCTACTCGTTGGTCTCGCGCTCGCGCGCATTATAATGACCCAGAACCGTCCACTCAGCCACGTCCTTCGCGGACTTGACGATCCGCGGGCGGACATGCGGGTATCGATTGTCGCACTCGGATTGAACGTCGTCCTCGGAGTCACACTGGGATACGCTTACGGTGTGTACGGTATTGTGGCCGCTACAATCGTCTCGGAGGCCGTCCGGTATGCGGCGCTCGCATTCGTCGTCAGGCGACAGTTGGGGAACATCGAACTGCTTCCACGCCCGCTGCTAGAACAGACCGTTGCTGCCGCAGGCATGCTGGCAATCGTCGTTGGGGTCCGTTCCCTTGTCACGATAAGGGGGTGGGTGTCGCTCGCTGTGGTCGTGTCTGTCGGAGTCACCGGATACTTCGTTTTGCTACTCGGCGTGAGCCGTCAGACGCGAGCGATGCTGCGGAGCGTCGCCGAGAGCCTCGGATACGCCAGCCCTCTCTCCGGCGGCCGCGACTGATTCGTTCGCCGCGTCCAGCCGGTACACGACCAGTCCCCTGCCGTCCAGGTAGTACTGGAACTTCCCCGGCGCGTCCACAAGAACCCCGAGACTGCTGACGAACGGCGGCCGGTAGACGGACGTCTCGTAGACGCGCTCGTAAGGGAGGTCGGGGGCGCGGTCAGTGCTGGTCGTCGGGTACATGAGATACACGGGAACGTCGAAATCGTTCTGAAGTTTCGACGCGAACTCAGGGGTAAATTTGGAGACGTAGTAGACGTTGACTTTCGACGCGTTGAACCCTTCACGCGCGTACCATTGAATCGGCGGACCGTACTCGTTGACTACGTAGACGGTCGCCTTGTCGGGTATCGACCCTGCTACGAATTCGCCGGCTTCCCCTGACACTGTCTCGCCACCTCCCACCGCGTAGTCGCCAGCGAGGCCAACGAGCACGCCGCTCGCAGAGAGCGTCAAAACAACTAGTAGCCCGGCCACGAGAGCGTTCGGCCGGTGCGTGACGAGCTTCCGTGCGCGGAGGAACCGTCCGGCCCGAGCGACGCCTCGCGCCGCGTACAGCGACAGCGGGACCAGCAGGCCGACCAGGTAGTACTGGTGGCCGTGCGGCGTCCGATAGAGTACAAAGGAGCCATATAGCAGAACCCAGAGGAGCAGCACCGCCTCACTGCCGGTCTCGCGAAGCCACCGCCCGCTCTCCGGACGCGACCCGACGGCGGCGAGCGCGAGCACGGGTGGCGTAACGCCCAGCGAGAGCCCGACGGTGGCGAGCAATTTCACGTTTGCGAACGGTGGCGTCCGTGTGAACAGCTCGTGCTGCCAATCGTGGACGAACGCCGCCGGTGAAGCGAGATAATTGAGCGCGAGCCACGCAAACAGCGGTAGGAGTGCGAGAGCGCTCACACCGATGATCACGCCTGTCTCTCGACCGAACAGTTGATGGCAGCGGCGGTCGACCACCAGCCAGCAGAGGACGACGCCCGCCAACAGCACGGTCGGCTGCTTTGTGGTGACGCCGAGCGCGAATAGGACTCCACCGGCGGCTAGCCACCGTGACGATTCTTCCTCGTACCCTCTCACGATTGCGTATAGGCTGCTTGTGAAGAACCACAACATCGCCACGTCCGTCTGTGCGCGCCCGCTGTAAAGCAGGAAGTATGGGAGCGTGCCGAGCAGGCAGGCCCCGCCTGCGGCGACCGTTTGGTCCCTGAACACTCGGTGGCCGAGGAAGTACGTCGCGAGGATCGTCCCGGCGCCGAAGAGCGTGCTCGGCGCGCGAGCCGCGACTGTCGACTCCCCGAAGATGGCGAAACTCAGCGAGACGATGTACGGGAATAGTGGCGGGACGTTGTAGATGTGCCGGTCGCCGTACTGCGGCTCCAGCGGGTGGTCGAGGAACCCGTGGGCTATCATCGCGTATTGGCCTTCATTCCACCCCTGATGCCACGGAAACGTCGACTGAGTGGCGAGCGCGAGCCGCACAACTGCGAACACGATGGCGAAGATGACGACGACCCGAGTCTGCGGGTTAAGCTGCTGCCAGTAGCGATTCACGCCCATCGTTTCACTCCTCCACAGACGCGGGCACGGTCTGATCTTCGGTCGGTTCTGTACGCTCCCGGAAGTAGACCCGCGAGCGGAATCCGATGTGGACGATACAGATGGTGCCGACGACGGAGATGACGGCGACCCGCGTGAAGTGGTCAAGGAGTGCGAGGGAGGTCCCGGTGGCCGCGGCGACGTCGAACTGGGTGAGCACCCCTGCGAGGACCGACTCGTAGGAGCCAATGCCCGCGGGCGTCACGGCGACGACCTGCGAGAGGAATGCGGCGACGCCGGCGGCCAAGGTCTGGACCGCGGGGAGCGCGACGCCGAACGCTCGCGCACTCACGTACAGCGTACCGACTTCGAGTAACCAAACGGGCGCGCTCAGGAGTGCAGTGAGGGCGAGTGCGTAACGGTTCTGGGCCACCTGCGAGAGCGCCTCGTTGAACGCCGCCATGGTACCGCTGGCGTTCGGAAGCACGGGTTCGAGTACGGAGACGACGTGTTCGTCGAGAACACAGATTGCGACGAGGCCGATTGCGAGCAGCACCGCAATCGTGAGCGCGCCAACGGCGAAGTCGGACACTTGCTGGGTCTCGACGACCACCACGGCGACGAAGAGCATCGTTGTGCCGAGCGTGACCATGTCGAGAATACGCTCAACTACGACCAATCCGGTCGCCACTCCGAACGGCACGTCCTCGGTGGATTTGAGGGCAAGGCCGCGAACGACGTCACCTGCCCGCGCCGGAACGAGGAAGTTTACGAACCACCCGGCGACAATGCACCTGAATACGCCACCTACACTCGCCAGGTGGCCGGACGTGCGGAGCAGGACGCGGTAGCGCCACGTTCGGAAGACGAATGACAGGAGATACACGAGCGCCGCGACGGCGACGAGGGTAGGGTTGGCGCCCGATACGACCCCAAACACCTCTGTGAACCCCGTCACCGAGAAGAATCCGACGAGGACGAGCAGCCCGAACACGGCAGTGGCGAGCAGGCGCACCGGGCCGCCGCCTGTGACGACGCGAACGATGTCTCGCAGTCCAGCTACGTTCCCGAGGACGAACATCTGTGCGAGTCGTTTCAGGTACAGCGGCCCCTTTCGGGTGGCGTTGAGCTTGCTCACGCCCGCGTCCCGGCTCCGCCACGACACCGGGACTTCCGTGCTGCTGAACCCGTGGATGTGCGCCCGTAGCGGGAGCTCCGCGGTTAGGTCGAAGCTCTCCGATTCGAGGTTCTCCACGCCGATCTCCTCGATGACTTCGCGCCGGTACGCGGTGAACGCGTTCGTCACGTCCCTCGCGCGGATGCCGAACGCGAGTCGGATTAGGTTGTTGAACGAGCGGTTGTAGAACAGCTTCAACGGGGGATAACCGTCGACTTGCCCGCCCGATGTGAATCGCGACCCGTAGGCGACGTCGTAGCCCTCCTCCAAGGCGCCGACCAGTTTCGGGATGTCCGCGGGGTCGTCCGACAGGTCGCCCATGAACGGAATCAGGGCGTCGCCGGAGGCCACCGCAAGCCCCGCCTTAATTGCGTTCCCGAACCCGCCGTCGGTGGTCCGGTGCACGACGGTCACCTCGTCGAACTCCTCGGCAATCTCGTCGCAGATACGGCCGGTCGAGTCGGTGCTGTTGTCGTCGACGAGAACGAGTTCCAACTCAAAGTCGACTTCGGCGAGTTCCGTCCGCACACGGTCCACTAGTCGCCGGAGATTCCCCTCCTCGTTGTGGGCCGGGACGACGACTGAGACCTGCATTCCGAACGAGGTTTAACGAACCCTCCTCAAAACTCTTCCCTTGTGCGGATGGGAACGACGCACTTTTTACGGAAT
>Ga0075105_1000113_pt1 | contig 51126 bp, 59 predicted proteins | sample AntDeeMetag02WF5_FD_69800 | JGI IMG/M metagenome (GOLD analysis project Ga0075105, IMG submission 69800) | Saline lake microbial communities from Deep Lake, Antarctica - Antarctic Deep Lake Metagenome 02WF5 | ecosystem: Environmental > Aquatic > Non-marine Saline and Alkaline > Saline | place... | reverse complement strand
ACAACCATGTCCGAGAAACCCGCCTCTATGTATCGGCAGATCGACAAGCCATCCTACACTCGCCGCGAGTACATGGGAGGGATCCCCGGATCCAAGATCGCCCAGCACGAGATGGGTGATCTCCAGGCCGATCCCGACGACTACCCCGTCCAGATCAGCCTCATCACCGAGGAGGCCGTCCAACTCCGTCACGGCGCGCTCGAAAGCGCCCGCCTGTCGGCCAACCGCCACCTCATCAAGGAACTCGGCGAGCATAACTACAGAATGACGCTGCGCAAGTTCCCCCACCAGGTTCTCCGGGAGAACAAACAGGCGACCGGCGCAGGCGCCGACCGTGTCTCCGACGGCATGCGCCAGTCCTTCGGCAAGATCGTCGGCACCGCCGCCCGCATCCCCGAGGGCGACCGGGTCTTCACCGCCTGGTGTACCGTCGACCAGGCCACCACCGTCAAAGAGGCCTTCCGTCGCTCCTACAACAAACTCTCGCCGCCATGTCGCATCGTCGTCGAGCGCGGCGAAGAGCAACTCGTCTCCTGATCCGGGTAGCTAGGCGGCATTCTTTTCTTTCTCCTCTGCAGAGTGACGGCTATGATCGATCTCGTCGCCGTAAACCGTGCGGAGACGTTCGAGCGGATCCACGATCCGCTGGCCGAGCGCGGCATCCGACTCCACCACGTCCCGGCCACCGAGCGGACGCTCACACTGACCGGCGATGACGCCGAGCGCACCGACGAGTTCGACGTCGGCTTCGTCTACCCCAGCCGGTTTATGGAGGGCGGCGTCGCCGACGCCTTGCTCGATGTCCCCTGGCTCAACGACCGCAAAGCGGTCGTCACCTCCCGAAACAAGGGCGGCGTGATCGCCCACCTCGACGCCGCAGAGGTCCCCGTACCCCGGACCGAGATGGTCTCGAACCCGGTCGATCAGAGCGACCTCGTCGACGTCTTCGAGCGGTTCGATCCGCCGGTCGTCGTCAAGCCCAACTCGGCGACGCGCGGGGTCGGCGTAGCAAAAGTCCACGACCTGGATTCGTTTCTCGGCGTCGTCGACTACCTTGACCTCGTTCACGACTACCGTGCCACCGGCGACAAGTCCTTTCTCGTACAGGAGTACGTCACGGGCGCCACTGACTACCGGGCGATGGTACTCGACGGCGAATACGTCGGCGCGGTCGAACGGCGGCTTCCCGACGCGGCGCTCGAGTCCGGGCAGTGGAAACACAACGTCCACCGTGGCGCGAAAGCAACGGGCGTTGACCTACCCGACGACCTGCGCCGGCTAGCGGAACAGGTGGCCGCGGAGTTAGACATCTCGCTGCTAGGCGTCGACCTGCTCGTCAGTGAGGATCGGGCGGTAGTGAGCGAGACGAATGCGCGTCCAACGGTGGACGACGCCACGAAGTACGAGAACGGATTTTACGATCGGCTATCGGAAGCGATCGAGCGGACTGCAGGATCGAACCGACGATAGAAATCGAGTGCACTATCGCTACGGGAGACCGCGGCGCCGACTGCGTTAGTTGAGATCGATGTTCGCGGAGTCGTCGGCGCGGTCGAACGTGATCTCTAGCACGCCGTTGTTGTAGGTCGCGTTCGCGGAGTGTTCGTCGACTGCTCCGGGCAGTGATATCTTGTCGTCGTACTGGCGGCGCTCGCTTTCGGCGGTGATCGTCAGCACTTCGCCGTCGCAGGTAAGATCGATCTCATCCTGGTCGACGCCGGGGATGTCGGCGATCACGCGGATCTCGTCGTCGGTCTCGTGGACGTCGACGTGCGTGTCAGCGCCGAAACCGGCGTTGGACTCGAAGCCGACGTCACCATCGTCCATCATGTCGTTCATCATCCGCTCGATCTCGCGGAACAGGTCGTCGAACGGGTCGTCGCGGTCGTCACGTCTCATGGGGGGACGTAGTGACCAGTCGAGGAAAAGCCTTCTGTCCGTCTAGGTCCGAGCGTCGTCAGTCGCCACTCGCGCGCGTGGAGAGAATGGGCGGTGGCCCGTCCGGCGTTTCGCGGAACGACAGGCCCAGGCTATCGTTGGTTCGCGCGATGCTCTCCCCGACGTCGGCAAGCCCGAACATCGCCCGGAGCGCGTCGATATTCTCGGGGACGACGTCGGCCTCCTGGTGAATCGCCTGGAAACAGTAGAAGTCCGATCCCTTGACCGCGATCGACTCGCCCCAGACGCAGTTCTCCCAGATGTCGCCGCGCGGGCGGCCGGCGTCGCGAGCATACTCGCGAAGTTCCCCGCATCCGTCAATATGGAGCCGTTCGGGGACGACGAAGAGGCGAGACTCGCGGGCCAGACGCTCGCGGACGGCGTCGACGTCGGGCGTCGCCTCGAGCGTGACGTTGACGCCGTGGAGATGCATCAGCGTGGCGGGGACGGTCACACCCATCGTCTCGATGGAGAGGTCGGGGAAGATCGTCTGCACGTCGGGGCCGTGGTGGGAGGGTACGGCGATCGGATCGGGAAGGATGTCGTTGATCGGTCCGCGCGAGGACTGGTCGGGGTCGCCGCCGCGCCGGATCAGCGTCGCGCGCACCTTCTCGATGCCGTACGCGTCGGCGAGCGGGGCGAGCAATCGGGAAAGGCCCGTGGTGTTACAGGAGACGACCCGGACGAACTCCGCGTCGCGAGCTGCATCGTAGTTCGCCCGCGCGTTGAAACTGGTATCTGCGACCGTGGGTGCTTCCGCACCCTGGAACACGGCTGGCGTCTCCAGTCGCTCGTACAGTGTGCGGTTCTGTTCGCCGACACCCCCTGGCGTGGCGTCGACGATCACGTCACTGTCAGTGACCAGGTCTTCGGTGGTCCCCGCGAGATCGATGCCGGTGTCCTCGAACGGGGTCATATCCCCTTCAGAGGCGGCGTACAGCGAGTATCCCGTCGCGGTAGCGTGGTCGGCGACGAAGTCCGGCGATCTCTTGGCGACACCCTGAACAGTCATGTCAGGTTGAGACCGGACCGCGTCGGCGACTCGCTTCCCGATCGTCCCGTAGCCGTTGACACCCACGGAGAGCATATGTACGACTGCATCCCCAACCCTCATAGTCTTTTCGAATAAATTATAGATTGGTACACGTAATCGAGTAGTAAATTGGCGGGCTATACAGGTTAATCCGGGAGGAGGGCCTACTTTACCGACAACAGCAGATGGTGTCGTGATTGTTTCTGCCTATTTGCCAAACGTACATTTCCGTCCTGGTCACGGTTGAATAGGAGACATCATAATTATTTTTTACATGATAAATGAACTGTCCGAAGCGTGTTTAGATAAATACTTTACGTACGACATCAAACGTGTTCAGGTATGAGTGGAACTGCAGACGACCCTGTTCGAGTAGGACTGAACGGCTTCGGCCGAATCGGACGGAACGTGTTCCGTGCTGCGCTGGACGACGACACCATCCAGATCGTCGGTATCAACGACGTCATCGATATCGACGACATGGAGTATCTCCTCAAGTACGACAGCGTCCACGGACGCACCGAGGGCGTCTCGACCGACGGCGACTCCCTCGTCGTCCAGGGCGAGACGTTCGATACGTTCTCCGTGAAAGACCCCGCTAACCTGCCGTGGGACGACTACGACGTCGACGTCGCCTTTGAGTGTACCGGCCTGTTCCGTAACTACGACGACGCGTACAAACACGTCGAGGCGGGTGCCGACAAGACGGTCATCTCCGCCCCGGCGAAAGGCGACAAGCCGGTCCAGACGGTCGTGCACGGCGTCAACAACCACGAGTACGACGGCGAGGACGTTGTCTCGAACGCCTCCTGTACGACGAACTCCGTCGCACCGCCGGCAAAGGTCCTCGACGAGGAGTTCGGGATCGAGTCCGGCCTGCTGACGACGACGCACGCCTACACCGGGACCCAGAACCTCGTCGACGGGCCGAACCCCAAGACCCGGCGTGGCCGCGCCGCCGCCGAGAACATCGTCCCGACCTCGACCGGTGCCGCACAGGCGACCACCGAGGTCCTCCCCCAGCTTGAGGGCAAGCTCGACGGGATGGCGATGCGCGTTCCCGTGCCGGACGGTTCGATCACGGATCTGACCGTCGACCTTGCCGAAGAGGTCTCCGCAGAGGAGGTCAACGCCGCGTTCGAAGACGCCGCCAACGGCGAACTCGAGGGCGTGCTCGGCTACACGGAAGACGAACTCGTCTCCCGTGACATCGTCGGTCAGCCGTACTCCTCGCTCGTCGACGCCAGCTCGACGATGAAAGTCGAAGACGGCCTCGTGAAGGTGCTCGCGTGGTACGACAACGAAGTCGGCTTCTCGCACCGGATGCTCGACCTCGCGCACTTCGTCCTCGACGAGTAACGTACCGACTACCTTTTTAGTTCACCGCGGCCCATACCCAAACTATGTTCGAAACTATCGACGATCTCGACGACCAGCAACGACTCCTGATGCGTATCGACGTGAACGCCCCCGTCGAGGACGGGGAGGTACAGGACAACCGCCGGTTCGCTCGCCACGCCGAGACCATCTCGGAACTGCTAGCGGACGACCACGCCATCGCGCTGATGGCCCACCAGGGCCGTCCGGGCCGTGACACGTTCGTCACGCTCGAACAGCACGCCGACATCCTCGCAGAGCACGTCGGCGAACCCGTGGAGTACGTCCCCTCGACGTACGGCGAGGAAGCACTCGACGCCATCGACGACCTCGAATCCGGCGAGGTGATCCTGCTTGAGAACGTCCGGATGACCGACGAGGAACTCGCCGACCTGACGCCGGAAGAACACGGCGAGACGGAGTTCGTGGAGACGCTCGCGCCGGAGTTCGACGCCTACGTCAACGACGGCTACTCGGTCGCCCACCGCGCACACACCTCGATCGTCGGTTTCCCGCAGGTCATGGACAGTTATGCCGGCCGCGTGATGACCGACGAGTACGAGTACAACACCAGCGTCGAGCGCCGCGAGTTCGACGGCAAAGTTACGATGGTCCTTGGCGGCACGAAGGCCGAAGACGTCATCGCCGCGATGGAGCATCTCGACGAGAAGGTCGATCAGTTCCTGCTCGGTGGCATCGTCGGCCACCTGTTCCAGCGCGCGAACGGCTACGACATCGGCAAGGACACGCCGGACGGCCCCGGCCTGTACGACGACAACTGGGAGGCAAACGAGGAGACGATCCACGAAGTCATCGACGAGTACGGCGACCGGATCTCCCTGCCCGTCGACGTCGCCCGGGAGGGCGAGAACGGCGAGCGCGTCACCGACCGCATGGAGAACCTCCAGGGCGCTCCTGACGCCTACATGGACATCGGCGAGGCGACTATCGACGAGTACCGACCGCACGTCGAGGAGTCAGAAGCCGTCCTCGTGAAGGGCGCACTCGGTGTCTTCGAGATGGAGGAGTTCAGCTACGGGACCCGCGGCGTCCTGCAGGCAGTCGCCGATACTGACTGCTTCTCGGTCGTCGGCGGCGGCGACACCTCCCGCTCGATCGAGATGTACGACATCGGCACCGAGAACTTCGATCACCTCTCGATCGCTGGCGGCGCCTATCTCAAGGCGCTCACCGGTGAGCCACTCGCGGCGGTCGAAGCGCTCGAGCGGTAACAGTTCGCCGTCGACTGTTTTTCGGCTCCGGGAGAACAAGACCTAACTCGCTTCCAGACGAGGTGTCGGTATGAGCGAACTACACGAGGCCGCAGAAACCGCAGTGCACCAATGCCTTGCGCTCGATGCCGACGAGTCCTGTCTGGTCGTCACCGACGACAAGCGCGAACGGATCGGGGAGGCCCTGTACGACGCCGCCACGGACGTCACCGAGGAGGCAACAGTCATGCGCTATCAGCCCGGCGACCAACACGGCGAAGAGCCGCCCGCTCCGGTCGCTGCCGCGATGGCCGAGGCCGACGTCTTCTTTGCGCCGACGACAAAGAGCCTGAGTCACACGCGAGCGCGGGGGTCAGCGTGCGAGGCCGGCGCGCGCGGCGCGACACTGCCGGGGATCACCGAAGACGTGTTTACGACCGGTCTAGACGCCGACTACGAGTCCATCGCCGAGGTCTCGGCCGACATGCTGGAGACGGTGAGAGATGCCGACGAGATCCGTGTCACGACGCCCGCGGGAACCGACATCACCTTCGCGGTCGGCGGGCGCGAGTGGCAGGACGACACCGGGATGGTCCACGAACCCGGCGAGTTCTCGAACCTGCCCGCCGGAGAAGTATTTATCAGTCCGACGTCGGCTACCGGCACCTACGTCGTCGACGGGACGATGCGCCCACACGGATTGCTCGCGGAGGGCCAGCGACTCACGTTCGAGGTCGAGGACGGCTACGTGACGTCGATCAGCGACGACGAGATCCGCAACCAGATCGAGACTGCCGCCGAGGAAGTCGGGCAGGACGCGTACAACCTCGCCGAGTTGGGTATCGGGACGAACCTCGCCGTGACCGACCTCGTCGGTTCGGTACTGCTCGACGAGAAAGCCGCCGGGACGGTCCACATCGCTATCGGAGACGACGCCGGGATCGGCGGCGATACCGACGCACCGCTCCACCTCGACGGCATCCTGCGAAACCCGACCGTCAGTGTCGACGGAGAGGTGATCGAACTCCCGCAGGCCGAACAGTAATGGAAGACGACCCACCCACGATCCGCTCGCGTTCGCGGCGGCTACTGGCGTATCTCGGCCACAACCGGAACCGGATCGTCGTCGATATCGCACTCCTGACGACCTGGGTACTGGCGACTTCGACGGCGTTTAGCTGGCTCGATCTACCGAACTGGCTCCTCTACGTGGTCGTGTTCGCCGGAGTCGTCGCGTACGCCCGGTTTACATCGCCCTGGGAACGGCCGTATCAGAGCCCGGATTAGCGGGGTCAGAAGAACTGCAACAGCGGGACGGCAACCGTAACGACCCAGAGCAACGCGCCGGTCCGGACGTGGCCGAGTTCGACGTCGGGCTCGCGGGCAGTCTGTGACGCACCGGCGGCGATCAGGCCGATCGCGACCGCGAGCGCACCACGGTGGACGAACGTATCCAGCGGTAGCGTCGTCACGCCCATGAACGTGTAATCGAGGAAAATCGCGACGGTGAAGCCGAGCGACGCCGCCGTAAACGCCTGCGTACGGTCGAGCTGGCGGGTAGAGAGATAGGCTGCGATCGGAAGACCGACGACGAGTAGGGGGTAGACAACGGCAACGATCGCTTTCGGGGGGAGCCCGGGGAACAGGTGCTCCAGTTTGACGGCCCCGAAGCGAAGGGACAGATACAGCAAGACAAGGATGCCGACCGTTGCGAGCGAGTGCAGTATGCTCCGAACGTCGTCGTTTCGCCACAGTTCGGTGCCCGCTTCAAGCGTCCGTGCGACGCTGACGGAGCCGACGAGCAAGCTGGTGAAAATCAGGTGGGTCGCTCGCTCGTCGAAGTCAATTATCGTCACCCAGCCGTCGGCGTCCGAGCTAGCGTCGTTGCCAAACCGAACCCGGCTAATGCCGTCGACGTACCACTGATCGACGAACTCCTCCTCGACGGAGAGCTGTGACTCCTCGATCCCGTGGACGGTATGGCGCAGGTGGAACCAGTCCCAGTGCTCGTCGTGGGCCTGAATCGCCGTCCAGTCATCATTGGACGGATCCTCGTACGCGCGGATGTGTCGCCGATCGGCCAGATACTCACCGTCGTGGAGCTGGTACGATTCGACCAGCCAGACCGCTCTGTCGTCGACCGGATCGACGTAGACGTAGCGGGTCGCCCCGTTCGCACCGCCCCACGCGACGGTCTCCTTGTCACCGTCGATTTCGAACTCCTCGGCGGGCGCGATGTCCTGTTGATCCGCTTCGACCTCGTCCCAGTCCGCAAGCGAGGACGAGCGCAGGGCGCGTTCGGTTGCGTCCGTATCGCCGTACACCACGAGATTGATCGAGAGCGTTCGGTCGCTAGTAGTTGGACCCTTGCTGGTGTAGGGCCATAGCTCGGAACCGTCCTCCAACGTGACGGTCCGGGGCTCGGAGGCGCCAGCCGAGTCGGACAACTCAGCAGTCACTACCGAAGCCCCGGTAACCACAGCGATGACGACGAGCAACACGGCGACCGCCGTCGACGGGCAGAGATCGGCTGGCACAGAAAGCCTTACTAGATATCCCGTAATAACCCTTCTGGGATTTGTCGCAAATCAATTGTTTTAGGGCCTGATACGTCCGTAATCCGTAGATACCGGCTAATCGATAGATAGTGGGCGTGTGATTTTTGTGCCATGAATCGTTACTTGTTAATGTATGGGATTCGGGAGCTACGACGAATCCGAACAGGAAAATCAGGATTTTGACACGGATATCGACGATAACAACGTCGGGGCCGGCGACAGCGAACACGAGGGCGAGATAGAGTTCGAAATCGGGGCATCGAACACCGAACTACTCGACCGGCTTCAGGAGATCAAGGACGAATAGTCGTAATGAAGCCCGGCACGCGGGCGCTCGGGATTGCCGAATCCTACGACGGATCGGCTGATTCGGAGTTCTCGACGCTCGCGGGAGCAGTGGTCCGGGCGGACCGCGTAGTCGACGGACTGACGTTCGACCGGACGACTGTCGGTGGGACCGACGCGACCGACGCCGTCTGCCGTCTCGTGCATCGAGACGATGTCCGCTTCGTTCTTTTATCAGGGATCGCGCTCTCATGGTACAACGTCTGTGATATCGGTGCCGTCCACGAGCGGGTCGACCGGCCAGTTCTCTCCGTAAGCTACGAGGAGAGCGACGGACTGGAAGACGCCCTGGAACGAGAGTTCGATGGCGAAGCGCTTCGGAGACGCCTCAGCATCTACCGCGCGCTCCCGCCCCGAACGCCGGTGTCGGTCGGCGACGAGCGACTGTACGTTCGGTCGGTCGGCAACGTCGACGAGACGGCGGTGCTCCGGCACTTTACGGCGAGTGGCGACCGGCCGGAGCCGCTTCGTGTCGCCCGTCTGTCGGCCCGGGCTGCACACGACTATCGGTTTCACGGAGACGGAGAGTCCGCCAACGAAGGATGTGACTAGTCACCAAACAGCAGGTAAGAGTCCCTGAGGGCCCGAAATATAGCAAGTTAGGAGGCAGTAGTTTCATTAGTGAGAACAATATAGTGATACGTACCATGTCCCTGCTGATGATCCTGGGAGTAGTTGCCGCCGTAACTGGTGGCCTCCTCGGCGCACTCCTACTGGTGTGTGTCGGTCCATCGCTACTCTCTGCCCCCCTCCGCAACCCCGACGTCTTCAAGCGTCGGCTCCACAGTGTCGCTCCGTTCGTCGGCGCTCTCGCTATCGTACTCGTAATCAACAAAGGCCTCCACAAATTCAGCGTCGCCCTCTCGTGGGAGATCGGGCGGAACGTTACTGGCGAATTTTACGCCCTCGAAGGCGAGTTCGTCGCCTCCCTCCAGGGGATGTTCCCCCAGGAGGCATCGCTGTACTTCGCGTTCGTCTACGTGTTCGGCTACGTCGTCCTGCTGGTGTTCCCGATGATCGCGTATCTGTTCCTTGACTCGCTCCACAGCCTGAAGGTGACGCTGATCGCATACGCGGCGAACTACGGTCTCGGCGTCCTCTTCTACACGATGTTTATCGCGTACGGCCCGCGAAACGTGATGCCGAGCGTGGTTAGCCAGCCGATGTACGAGACGTTCCCCGAGGTGATGTTGCTGACCTCGGCGATCAACACGAACGTGAACGTGTTCCCCTCCCTGCACACCTCTCTGGCCGTCACCGCGATGATCCTCGCGCTGATGACGCGGCGGTCGTTCCCGCGGTGGACGCCAATCGCGCTCGTAATCGGTACCAGCGTCGTCGTCTCGACGATGTATCTGGGGATCCACTGGCTCACTGACGTCGTCGCCGGCATCGCGCTCGGCGCGCTCAGCGTCTACATCGGCGAATACGTCGTCAACCGGGCTGACCGGGTGCCGATGCTGCGCGACCGTGACAAACAGACGTCGTACCGGATTTCGGACTAGTAGACGGCCGAACGACGAGCAGACGCCTAACTCGAAGGCCGCAATCCCTCTCTCACTGCGTTGCGCCGTTTCTCGTTCGCTGGCGCTCACTCGAAGGCCGCAATCCCTGTTTCTCACTGCGTTGCGCCGTTTCTCGCTCGCTGGCGCTCACTCGAAGGCCGCAATCCCAGTGAGATCCTCCCCGACGATCAACGAATGGATATCGTGAGTACCCTCGTAGGTGTAGACCGTCTCCATGTTGGCGAGATGGCGCATCGGCGGGTAATCCGTCGTAATACCGTTGCCGCCGAGCATCTCGCGGGCGACGCGTGACTGGTCGCGAGCCATCCGGACGTTGTTCCGTTTGGCCATCGAGACCTGCTGTGGGCGCAGGGCGCCGCGCTCTTTCAGATCGGCGAGTCGGTGCGCGAGTAGCTGTGCGGTCGTGATCTCTGTCGCCATCTCGGTCAGTTTCTCCTGTTGTAGCTGGAAGCCGCCGATGGGCTGGTCGAACTGCTCGCGGTCGCTCGCGTACTCGCGGGCCGCCTCGAAGCAGTCCCGCGCTGCGCCGACTGCCCCCCATGCGATGCCGTACCGGGCCTGCGTGAGACAGGAGAGCGGTCCTTTCATCCCCGAAACGTCGAGGACGTTCTCGCTAGGTACGTAGGCGTCGTCGAGTGATATCTCCCCAGTGACCGACGCACGCATCGATAGCTTGCCGTCGATTTCGTTGGTCCTCACACCGTCGGCCCGATCGGTCTCGACGAGGAAGCCCCGGACCGGGCGGTCCTCCGCAGAGACGTCGCGCGCCCAGACGACGGCCACGTCGGCGATGGGGGCGTTCGTGATCCACGTCTTCGTGCCCGTGAGGCGGTAGCCGTCGCCGTCCGCTTCGGCACGGGTCTCCATACTCGCCGGGTCGGAGCCGTGTTCGGGTTCGGTGAGGCCGAAACAGCCCACTGCTTCGCCCCGGCCGAGCGCGGGAAGCCAGCGCTCCTTCTGGGCTTCCGAACCGAACGCGTGGATCGGATACATGACCAGTGCGCCCTGCACGCTCGCCATCGAGCGGATCCCCGAGTCGCCCGCCTCCAGTTCCTGCATCAGCAGACCGTAGGCCGTCTCACTGACGTTGGCGGAGCCATAACCCGCCAAGTTCGGCGCGTAAAAGCCCAGATCGCCCATCTCCTCGATCAGGTGCTCGGGGAACTCGCCGGCCTCGAACCAGTCCCCGATCGATGGCTTCACGCGATCAGCGACGAACTCGCGGGCCGTATCACGGATCAGCCGTTCTTCCTCAGCGAGGTCGGCCTCCAGGTCGACGTAATCGAGCATAGCGGAAATAGAGTCCACGGGGGGAAAATAGAACCGCCCGTGACTACACTATTTGAACCTATAAACTATAGTTGTCGAAGTTTTGGAAAACCGGCCTCTGAAGGTCGATTTACACCGATTTAGCGGTTTTTCGGACGGCTGTGTATTCAGGGGAGACCAGACCCGGTACGTTCAGGAAAACCAGTCGCCGGCGCTGCTCAGTCCGCGCCCGCCGGGTCCGCGGCGTCACCGGCGACGTCGTCGCGCTGCCGGACGTCCTGGACGAACTGGAGCCAGTTCTCGAAGACGGCCTTCGCTTCGCAGGCGTTCGCGTAGTTCTCCTCGGTGATGCCGTCGAGGACGCGCTGGATGCGCTCGTCCGAGAGGTCCTTGCCGAGCGTCACCTCTCGGGCGGTTTGCATGTCGTACTCGGGGTGGAACTGGACGCCGAAGACGCGGTCCTTGCGGAACGCGTGGATCGAGTAGTCGTTCTCGGCCAGCACCTCGGCGCCCGGCGGGACCGTGACAACCTCGTCGGAGTGGGTCGTGAAGGCGGTGAACTCCTCGTCGATGCCCTCGAACAGCAGCGACTCACTGGTCTGTTCGATCCCGCGGTAGCCGATTTCGTACTCGTGCATACCCGCGACCTCGCCGCCAAGGACGTCCGCGAGGAGCTGGTGGCCCCAACAGACGCCCAGACACGGCAGCCCTGCCTCGATAGCTTCTCGAACCCACTGGCGAGTGGGTTCGATCCAGTCTTCGTCCCAGTACACGGAGACGCGTGACCCAGTAACGACAACCCCGTCGAACGACTCCGCCAGCGGTGGGAGTTCGACGTCGGTGACGTCGAACTCCACGAGGTCGGCGTCGAGCTCCCGGCGGAAGTTTCGACGGTTGTGCTCGGGGTCGTGGGCTGCGTTGAGCACGGCGATGCGCGGTCGACTCATCTGTACCCGAACGAAGCGGCGGCAGGGTAAAAGGGGTTCCGTCCTCCGAGAAACGTGCCGACTCCTGTGACGCCGTATCGCCAGGTAAGCGGGCTAAGACGACCATCGAGGGCTGCCATCATATGCCACGGTCCCGACTGGTTTTTATACCCCTGGGTCTCACCGTGTCCGACAGAAACGATTACTCGTCGAAGTCCGCGTGATCCTCGATAACCCCGGTCAACAGGTCGTTGACGCCGGTCGCACGCTCGACGCCGACGAGGTGACCAGCCTCGGGAGCAGGCTCTAGTTCGCTGGATGGGAGCTCTCGATCCAGTAGCTCGGCGTTCGAGAACGGGACGATTTCGTCGTCCTCACCGTGAATTACGAGCGTCGGCAGAGTCGTCTCGTACAGCGGATCGCGGTGTTCGTAGTTCTCGAAGGCGGCCGCCTGGGCCTGCCACGCCGCGCGGTCGGCGTCGTCCTCGGCCCGCCACGCCGCGATCCGTTCGATAGCCTCGGGATGGTCCTCCCGAAAGCCGGATGATACCACCGCTTCCAGCGACGCCGCCAGCGCGGCCTCGTCGTCACGCGGCGCGAAGGCGTCTTCGAGTCGATCCCTGTTGATCCGGGCGTCCTCGCCGCCCGGACTCGCGCCGATCAGTGTCAGCGTCTCGGCGCGACTGTGCCGCTGTGCGTAGTCGAGCGCGACCATCCCACCGAGGCCACAGCCGACGAGATGGGCGGTGTCTACGCCATGGTCGGCGAGCACCGCCTCCAGGTCGGCTGTTAGCTGGGAAACCGTATACGGCCCCTCGGGCGCGTCGGAGCGACCGGTCCCCCGCAGGTCCCAGACGAGCGTCTCGAACGGTCCGGCAAGCGCGTCGTTCTGCCAGCCCCAGAGCCACGCACCGAAACCGACGTCTTCGATGAACACGACCGTCTCGCCGCTCCCCCAGGTATCGTAGTACAGCGAGACACCCTCACGAGTTGCTGTTGGCATACGTCACCGTCGACGCGGGAGCGGTTAGTAGCACACGATATCGAATCATCCATGCCCGCCGGACAACGTTTTAGCTGTAATTGAGGGCGCTAAGCCCCCTTCCTCAGCGAGCGACGAAGCCGCGAGCAGGGAGGGGACACAGCGCCCGCACGAGTTGCTTGCCCGTTCCCCCCACGCTTACTATCCATGCGGTCGAACGGGGTAGTACGATGCTCACCACGTCTCCGATGGTGTTCAAGCGCGACAAAAAGCGCGCACCGTCGGTTGTGGCCGAGTGTCCACCCGGTAGGAGTGGGACACTCCGAACCACCCGTGAAGGGAAGCCGCCTGCGGAGTCTGGAGCCGCTGTGTCCACGTCGGATGCAAGCTCCGACACAGAAACAGGAAGCCCTGTCCTAAACAAGCGAGGGGCGAGTAGCCCCGAGCGCGGTAGGGCAGGGTAGTTCACTTCCGAGACGCCGTAGTGTAGCCCGATGACGGGTCTCGATACGGTTCCGGCATGGGCTATCGGGTACGCCGTCGCGTTCGTCGTGTTGCACCTCGTCGTCGGCTACTACTTCTATCGCCGCACCCGGGAACTGGGGCTAGAAGGTGACGGCCGAGCGGGTATGATGACAGAGGGGGGGCTCGATCGGATCGAAGAGACGTCCGCATCCCGCGAACTCCCCGACGACGCCTCAGTCGTGCGCTGCCGACACTGCGAGACCGAAAACGAGGGGGGCTACAGATACTGTCGGAACTGCGTACAGCAACTGCCGAGCATCGCTCGACAGTCCGCGTCGACGACCATGCCGAACGAACGGGGCAGCCTGTAAGACGCCCCCGAGGATTGGCAGATTTTAGTCTGTGCAGCCCATAGGTGTAGGAGTAACAGATGTCTGACTGGAACGAAGAGCGCGACGACGACAACTGGGACTCCGACGGCTGGGACGAGCCCGCCGACGGAGAGCCGGTCGTAACCGGTAGTGACGAACCTGACGTCGGAGGCCCGTCGCCCGACACCCCCGACGCGCGGGCCCTCCTCGGAATTACTGTTGGAGCAATCGGACTGGTGATCGGTGCATTTGCAATCGGTACCGTCTCCGCAATCGTGCTGATCGTGGCCATCCAGGCGCTTGGAGTGAATATCCTCGAAAACGTCCTCATGCTGACTGTCGTCTCGACGGTCACCCTGCAGGGAGTCGGGATGCTGGGCATCTCGCTATGGTATCTCTCCCGCCGCGGCTACGGACTCGAGTTCCTCCGACTACGGATGCCGACGCTTCGACACGTCGGGCTGATAGTCGTCGGTGTTTTCGGCACGTTCGCGGCGTCTATCGGAGTACAGAGTGTGCTCACTGTGCTCGGTTACGAGGGGGGAGAACACGAAATCGTCCAGACCGCGACCGGTTCTCCCGAGATCCTGCTGGCCCTGATCCCGCTTTCGTTCCTGTTGATCGGTCCGGGAGAAGAACTCCTCTTCCGCGGGATCATCCAGAGCAGGTTCGTCGATCGTAGCGGCGTCCCCCTGGGGATCGTCCTCGCGAGCATGCTTTTCGCCGTCGTCCACATCCCGGCGTACGGTGGTCTCGACAGTCTACCGACCATCGTGGGGCTCTTCTTCATCAGCCTCGTTCTGGGCGGGTTGTACGAGTACACGGAGAACCTGTTCGTGCCAATCGTCGTCCACGGCGCGTTCAATGCGATCCAGTTTGCCGGCCTGTATTTCGCGCTAACTTCCGACGCGGACGTAACGTTACTCCTCTGGCCGTTCTAGACGCTGACGGTCCTTTTCTGCTCGCGGCTCGGATCCCAGTAGCCGGCTGAGTAGCCACGCGATAGCGACGAAGGGGAGCAACGGGAACAGAAGCAGGAGCACACCTCCCGCGATCAAGTAGCCGGCGGTAGTCATGTCCGGTCTCCCCTCTACGGTTCGTGGCGGCGTCGCGGATCTGGTCATACTAAGATATCGGCGTTCAAGCCGAAAGAATCCTCGGCCGCTATTTGACGGTTATCCGGATAAACCAGGACTTCTACCACGGTTCGTCCTTGAGCCCGAGTTTGAACGCGGCGGCGTTGGTCCCCAGATGGAGGACCGGCGTCAGGATTAGGACGGCGACGATGACCGGCACGGTGAACCACTCGACGAACCAGTCGGTAGCGACGACCACTGTCACCGCGAGCGAGACCGCAACGAAGTCTAACTGGTCGATACCGGGGAACGCCGCGCCGCGCTCCCGGCCAGTCCGCCGTTTCAGGAACGAGGCGAGGATGTCGCCGAGCATCGCACCGGCCGCCAGCGCGAGTAGCGCAGCGATCGGAAACTCGGGGAGGGAAACGCCGATAGCCCCGCTCACGTCGGTCACGATGGCGTTCAATACGAGTCCCAGTCCGACGCCAGCGAGAATACCGCCCGCGGTCCCTCGCCAGGTCTTGCCGTCGCCCAGCAGACGCTTGCCGTTCCACGTCCGACCGCCGTCGATCGGGGGGCCACCGCCGGTCAGTACGGCCGCATTATTCGGCACGTACGCTGGCAACATCAACCAGAAAGCGAGGACGACGATATCGAGTACGTTCATATTCGGACCTGTCCGCGGATCTGTATAAACGGCCACGGTTCCGACTCGCCGGGGAACAGTATACAAACCTCCAATGACAATCATCTGGTATGCTCCCGCCTATCGCATCCGACTTCGTCGCCGGTGAAACGCCCGCGGAAGCTCTCGTTCACGCCCGTGAATGTAACGACCGCGGCGTCGGCGTCATCCTCAATCTGCTCGGCGAACACTACGACGATCCTGGGGCGGCCGCCGCGGACCGGGACGCATATCGCCAACTCATCGGCGACATCGCGGACGAACAACTGCGTGCATGTGTCTCGATCAAACCCTCCCAGATCGGCCTGGACATCGGTGCCGAGACGTTCCGGTCGAACCTCACGGAGATCGTCGAACACGCCCACGAGCAGGGCGTCTTCGTCTGGGTCGACATGGAGGATCACACGACGACCGACGACACCATCGATACCTTCGAGCCCCTGGCACGGGAGTACAGCTCGGTCGGCCTCTGTCTGCAGGCGAACCTGAAACGGACCCGAGAGGATCTGGAGCGACTGATCGACGTCCCCGGAAAACTCCGGCTGGTGAAGGGGGCGTACGACGAACCGGACGAGCTATCGTACACCCGAAAGGAGCGCGTCAACGAGGAGTACCGCGAACTGCTCCGATACGCGTTCGAGCACCGCGACTCCGGCGTCGCCGTCGGCAGCCACGACCCGGCAATGATCGAGCACGCGAAAGAACTTCACGACCGCCACGGGACCGAATTCGAGGTGCAGATGCTGATGGGCGTGCGCGAGTCAGCCCAGTTCGAGTTGGCCGACGACTGCGAGGTGTGGCAGTACGCGCCCTACGGCGACAAGTGGATCTCCTACTTCTATCGGCGCGTCATGGAGCGCAAGGAGAACGTGCTATTCGCTGTGCGGGCGGTCTTGAGCCGATCTTGAGCAGTTTCCCCCCAACGAGGGCAGTGAGGATAACAGCGCTGATTAGGGTGGACCCCAAACGATGGATAATGACAACGTGGAAACGGGACTTCGGGAGCGGCCTCGTCGTTCTCGTCCCGATCATCGTTACGCTCTGGGTGATTATCTGGCTCGCCGGATTCATCGCTGATCTCCCGTTCGTCGCCGCCATCGACGCCGAACTCCTCGCGATGTTGGGGCTCGGCCGATTACCGACGGACGTGGTCCGCGTCGTCGTGACGATTCTCGTGTTCATCGTGCTGGTCTTCGCAGTCGGCTATCTCATGCGGACCGCACTCGGCGGGTTCGCCGAGAACACGCTTGACGACCTGGTGAACCGCCTGCCGGGGCTACGGGTCGTCTACAACGCCTCCAAAATGGCCGCCGAGACCGCACTTGGCGGCACCGACGCCCTCCAGACGCCGGTCAAAGTCGAGCCCTGGGAAGACATGCGACTGACCGCGTTCAAGACGGGGAAACGAACGCCCGATGGCCGCGAGATCCTGTTCATGCCGACCGCACCGAACATCACCACCGGGTTCGTCATCGAGGTCAAACCCGAAGACATCGAGGAAGTCGACGAACGTGTCGAGGAAGCGCTGACCCGCCTGCTGAGCGCTGGCTTCGGTGACTCCAACGGCAAAGGCCCCGGCTCTTCGGGAATCGGCGGAATCCCTATCGACGTTCAGGAAGCGTCCGAAAGCGAGTACGGACGGCTCGATCCGAGACGGGCAACCGAAAGCGAGCAAGAGAGCGAAGACGCCGCCGGCGACGTCCCGATCGAGTCCGACGAGTAGTCGATTAGACGTAGGTGAACCAGTCGTCGTACTTTGCCGGGGGCGATTCGAGCATGTCGAAGAACGTCTGCTGGATCTCCTCAGTCACCGGGCCGCGCGTCCCGGAGCCGATTTCGACGTTGTCGACCTGCTTGATCGGCGTGACCTCCGCGGCCGTGCCGGTAAAGAACAGTTCGTCGGCAGTGTTCAGTTCGCCGCGGCTGATCGTCGCCTGATCGTGGACGGTGTAGCCCAGATCCCGGGCGACCTCGATGACGCTCTGGCGCGTGATGCCGTCGAGGATCGACTGGGAAAGCGCCGGCGTGAACAGTTCGCCGTCGCGCACGAGGAAGATGTTCTCGCCGGGGCCTTCCGCGACGTAGCCCTCCTTGTCGAGCACGATAGCTTCGGTGTAACCGTTCCGGCGCGCTTCCTCGCCCGCCAGCATGCTGTTGACGTACAGCCCAGTCGTCTTTGCGTTGGTCGGGATCTGGCTGGAGGAGTGTTTCCGCCACGAGGAGACCATCACTTCGACGCCTTTCTCCAGGGCGTCCTCGCCGAGGTAGGTGCCCCACGGCCAGCACGCGATTGCGGTCCGGGTCGGGCAGTCTTTCGGGCTCACGCCGAGGCTGTTGTAGCCGTAGAAAGCGATCGGCCGGATGTAACAGGATTCGAGCTCCTGGCGGCGGATCAGCTCCATCGTCGCCTCGGTTAGCTCCTCGCGGTCGTGGCCGATCTCTAGCTCGTAGGGGTCGCCGGACTGGTAGAACCGGTCCAGGTGGGCGTCCCAGCGGAACAGCGCCGGGCCGTTCTCGGTGTCGTAACACCGGACGCCCTCGAAGATGCCGGTCCCGTAGTGAAGCCCGTGTGTGAGGACGTGGATCTGGGCGTCCTCCCAGTCCACGAACTCGCCGTCCATCCAGATGGTGTCGACGTCCATCTCGTCAAATCCCATATGAACTCAATTGAAGCCCGTGTTTAAAACGATTTACAAGGTCGAACCGTGACGACAGCGGCTCTTTGAGTTTACAGAAGCTCTTTTGTGCCGGTCGTCGACGTGACCAGTATGACACGCGACAGTGCCGTATCGGCCCGTGGCCGACGCGAGATACTGGCGATTGCGGGCGCAGTGCAGGGTGCATTGCTGGCTGGCTGTCTCGGCGACGACCCGCCGGCGAACGGAGAGCCACAGACCGGGAACGGTAACGACCCGACTGGGAACGGCGACGACCCGACCGGCGAACTGGAGCAACTCCTCGAAGGCAACGACGAGTTCGCGCTCGACGTTCTGGCGCAGTTGGTCGGGGAGTGGCCGGACGAGAACCTGTTTTACTCGCCGTACAGCATCCGCGCCGCGCTGGCGATGACCTGGGCGGGTGCACGCGGCGAGACGGAGACGGCGATGGCCGACGCGCTCGCGTTCGCACTCGATGGGGAGGAACAACACGCCGTATTCGGCGATATGTCGGCCGAACTCGACGCACGCTCCGAAACGGCCGAAAACAACGACGGCGATCCGTTCACGCTCCGCGCGGTCAACGACGTCTGGGGGCGCGAGGAGTACCCCTATCGCGAGGAGTTTCTCGATACGCTCGACGAGTATTACGAGGCAGAACTCCGCCCTGTTCCCTTCGAGTCCGACCCCGAGGCGGCCCGCGAAGAAATAAACGGCTACATCGCCGACCAGACCGAAGACCGCATCGAGAACCTACTGCCGAAGGGAGCTATCTCGGCGGCGACCGTCTTGATGCTAACCAACGCCATCTACTTCCACGCGAGTTGGCTCCACCAGTTCTCCGAGGAGTCGACCGAACCCGCCGAGTTTACGGCGCTCGACGGCTCCACCGGCGAGGTATCGATGATGTCCCAGGAACAACGGTTCCCCTACGCGGAGGTCGAGGGCCACCAGATCATTGACCTGCCCTACGTCGGCGAGGAAGTGAGCATGACGGTGATACTCCCCGCCGAGGGCGAGTTCGCGTCGTTCGAGGAAGGGCTCGACGAGGAGACGCTCGGCGGGCTGCTCGAAGCACTCGACCGGAAACAGGGGACCATCGAACTGCCCCGCTTCGAGTACGAGTCCTCGTTCGCGTTAAAACGGGTCCTCTCCGCGCTCGGGATGGAGGTCGCCTTCGACCTCGGTCGCGCGGACTTCAGCGGTATCGTCGAGGGCGGCGGGATCGCTATCAGCGACGTCTGGCACGACGCGTTCGTCTCGGTGGACGAGGAGGGGACGGAGGCCGCGGCGGCGACTGCGGTCGGGATGGACGAATCGGCACCGCAGGACCCGTTCGAGATGACCGTCGACCGACCGTTCCTCTTCTGTATCCGGGACCGACCGACCGAGACGCTCCTGTTCGTCGGACGAGTCGTCGACGCCGCCGCGGCGCAGTAGCTGTATCGGGCCGAGGGTGTCATAGAACTATTTCTAAGGAGTCGTTTTCATCCCGATTTCGGCGAACCAACCGATACGTAATTGTGCGAACCTAACGGTTTTAGCAATTCCATTGCAAAAGTGGATATGGACGAACAAGAAAAAGTGGCCTCGTTTGTTCAGCAGCACGAGATGGAAGCGCCACCCGCCTACAGACTCCTTGACGTTGTTTCCGAGTTAGGTGAGGTGGCAAAGGATGCAGCTGAATCGACTGATTACGGCAGTTCACCTTCGGACCTCAACATTGCGTCCGATGAAATTGGTGATGTCCTATTTTCACTTCTTGCACTTGCAGAGGCTACTGAAATAGATGCGGGCGAGGCACTTGACGAAGCGATAACGAAATACGATGAACGAATTACTGACTCCGGGACTCCCTCGTCCGGTAACTGAATCCTCAGTACTGAGCGATTGAGGGTGAAAACTATCAACTGCTGAGGATTTCAACAAAGCCGTTCGCATGGTTACTGAGCAGTTGGTTCAACATCCCCGGCACAAAAAAGAAGCTGTCGTACTGACTAGATGCTCTATATGCAGTAGTCGGTTTATGATAACAATTGGATAGATGAAATCAACGCTGCTGGATAGAAGGCGCGTGTCTCGCACCCCTCTCTTCCGGAATCACGGGAAACCAAATCGGTCTTTACAGGTTATCAGGAGTTTCACTTGGTATGAAACTACTGTACACTGGTGATTGCCTTCCACAATGTCGTCAGTGTCTCCTCGTCACAGGCAGCAACGTATAGGGGACCATTCTTGCGGGTAGCTGCGCCTGCCTCCGCTTCAAGCAGTTCGGTAACTGCCTGCTCTTCCTCGTCTGGATGGAACTGCACGAGCCCTTGGAGTCGCCCGCGAGCGAATAACCCAGAATGGACTGTCGGTGCCCAACTGCTAAGAACCCGTTTGACGGTCTCGTCTAACGCCTCTCGGATAGCTTTAGTCTGGCGAGCGAGGTCAGAGTTACGGGGTACATTCCGGCCAACGATAGTCACAACCGTGGCGGCCTCAGTATCTACGTCACTATTAGCGGTCACCCGTTCCCCCTCGTAACGGACGCCCCTACCCCGGCGAGCGAGATAGGTCTCGTCAGTTACTGGCTGGCGAACAGCTGCCAGCACTGGTTTCCCCTCGTGTAGGACCGCTACTGAGGAAGCGAAGGCAGGCAGCCCTGCTGCGAAGTTGTTGGTACCATCCAGTGGATCAATCACCCAGCGGTAAGGTTCACTTCCGACGAACTCGCCAGCCTCCTCAGCGAATATAGTGTGATCGGGGAAGGCCTGACGGACGACCGGCAGCATCCGAGCCTCGGCCGCCTTGTCGGCAGCGGCTTTCACGTCATGAGCGCCGTATTTGCCGTCGTCGTCGCCATCGTGGTATCGTTTAGCAAGTTCCGCGCTGCCAGCCAGTACAGCCGCGTTGGCGACAGCTTCGACATTATCAAGATCGGCCATGATTTGATTTCAACAAAGCTTATAAAAAGAGGATCGATATGTGGTCGGCTAAACTCGATTACTAACGGCTGGTGTTGTAATTACTTTATTATAATAGAAATTGATCCTACCTCGACCGATTTATTGAGTATACACATTCGACAAATAATTATTTTATAAATTTTGATACTGAATTAATGAAGCCGGTGTGCTGCATCCATCCTCTGTATCTTGCACTGGTCATTTGCCAGCTGGTGGACAGATAATGACTTCCTGTGGTGTGTCGTTCGCCTGTACTCACCGTTAGTTGGGAAGTCGGTGAACGGTATGTGAACTGTTCTATGACACCCTCGTATCGGCCTAGCAGGCCATACCGGTCCCCACGCCGACGTTTCACGGCGCTTATACCGCCGCCGTCACGAGTGAGTAGTATGGTAAACGACGAACTCATCACGGCGCTCCGGGACGCCGACGCGGTCCAGTACGGCGAGTTCGAGCTCTCCCACGGCGGGACGAGCGAGTACTACGTCGACAAGTACCTCTTCGAGACCGACCCGCACTGTCTGGAACTGATCGGCGAAGCCTTCGCCGAGCGTGTCGGCGACGAGACACTGGCCGGCGTCGCGCTGGGTGCGGTCCCGCTGGTCGCGGTGACCAGCGTCGAGACGGGCCAGCCCTACGTCATCGCGCGGAAACAGAAAAAGGAGTACGGAACGGCAAACCTGATCGAGGGCCGCCTCGACGAGGGCGAAGAGGTCGTCGTCCTCGAAGATATCGCGACGACCGGACAGAGCGCCGTCGACGCCGTCGAAGCGCTGCGCGAGGCCGGTGCGACCGTGAACCGCGCGATAGTCGTTGTCGACCGGAACGAGGGCGGACGCGAGAACCTCGCCGAGATCGATGTCGAACTCGAATCGCTCGTCACCGCCGAGGAACTGCTGGCGGACGCCGACGCGTAACCACGTGGGCCGCAACCGCCTATTCGCCTCGCTCTGTGGACTCGTCTTCCTGGTCAACCTCGCACGAATCATCTTCGCGCCGCTGTTGAACGTGTTCATCGCCGAGTTCGCTATCGGCGAGGCGACTGCTGGACTGATCGTCACCCTGGCGTGGGTCGGGAGCGCGTCGCTTCGGCTGCCGACTGGCTGGCTCCTCACGAAGGTCCCCCGACACCACCTCGTGCTCGCGTCGGGGTCGATCCTTGCAGGCTCGTCCGCCGTCGCCGCGACCGCGACGACGGTGCCACACCTCATGCTCGGCACCTTCCTCATGGGACTCGCCTCCGGCGTCTACTTCGTCTCGGCGAACCCGCTGGTGAGCGAACTGTTCCCCGGCCGGGTCGGCCGCGTCATGGGGATCCACGGGGCAGCCAGTCAGATCGCAGCGGTGATCGCCGCGCCCTTCGTCGCGCTTACTCTCTTCGTCGACTGGCGGCTCTCGCTGTGGGCTATCGCCGTCGGGGCAGCACTCATAACCGTCTACATCTACCTGACAGCACGCCAGACCGAACTGCCCGACGCCGGGCAGGACGACCGCGAGTTGATCGCTGGCGCGCTCTCGGAGTGGCGGCTCATCGGTACTGCGCTCGCCATCGCCGGGATTACGGTGTTCATCTGGCAGGGCGTGTTCAACTTCTACGAGCTATACATGCAGTCGAAGGGGCTTTCCGACCGTCTGTCGAGCACGATGCTCACGCTCGTCTTCGCCGCGGGGATCCCTGCCTTCTTCGTCGGCGGCGACCTGGCGGACCGGCTTCCCAAGATACCCTACCTGCTGGGCATCGTCGGGACGTTCGCCCTCACCCTGTACGCGATCACGACCGTCGAGAGCCTCGCGGCGCTGGTCGCGCTCACCGTCGTCATCGGCTTCGTCATCCACGCCCTGTTTCCGGCCATCGATACGTACGTCCTCGGCACCCTTCCGGACGCGACTCGCGGGAGCGCCTATGCGGCGTTTAGCTCCGTCTGGATGCTCAGCCAGTCGCTGGGCTCGTACGTCCTCGGCGTGTTCATCGAAGGTGGCTACGCCTACGACGAGGTGTTCGCAGCCAGTGCGGTCCTCCTCGGCGTGACGGTCGTGGTGTTGTTCGCCGTCGACCGAACGGGACGGCTACCGGGATAGGGGGCGGGCGGTACCTGTACATCGCCAGTCTGTGGTCGGTAGCCGAAGTGCATCTCGCTACAGCGAGTATTCGGACGGTACTCCCGTCACCACGAACCGAGTCGAGCGGACCACGCCACCACCGATGAGTTGACACGTCACCCCCTAATCACCCGAAGAAACGCCGATATAGACGCCACAATGCCTATATATCGTGAGTGGCTTACCTTCGAATATGTCACGGTCTGCGCTCGTCGGCAACATTACGGCGATGCTCGAAGACGCAGGCTTCGCAGTGAGTGACCGCTGTGCGACGCGCCCACGGAGTTTCGACGTCGCCGCCCGCCGCGGCGACGAACTCGTCCTCCTGAAGGTGTTGCGAAACGTCGACGCGTTCGACGCCGAGACGGGGGCGGAGATGCGCCGGATCGGCGCGTATCTGGACGCGACGCCGCTGGTTATCGGCCTGCGAACCAGAGACGAGGACCTGAAGCCGGAGGTCGTCTACTTCCGGCACGGGGTTCCTGTATTTAGCCCCGACACCGCACTGGATCTGTTCGTCGAGGGCGTCCCGCCGCTGATCTACGCCGCACCAGGCGGTCTGTACGTCAGCATCGACGGCGACATCCTCGAAGACAAACGCCAGGAGGAAGGCTGGAGCCTCGGCCAGCTAGCCAGCGAACTGGGCGTCTCCCGCCGAACCGTCTCGAAGTACGAGGACGGGATGAACGCCAGCATCGAAGTCGCGATGCAACTCGAAGAGCTGTTCGGCTCCGGTCTGACCAGTCAGGTCGACGTGCTGGAGGGGGCCGAAGACGTCCGGGATGCCGATCCGACACCGGACGCTCCGGATGCGGACCCCGACGACGAGGAGATAGTCACCGTCATGACCCGCGTTGGCTACGACGTCCATCCGACCCTGCGCGCACCGTTCAAGGCCGTTAGCGAGGAGGAAGACGAGGGGGACCTACTGGATGGGACGGTGCTGACCGGGCACTCCGAGTTCACACGGACTGCGGAAAAGCGTGCACGGATCATGGGATCGGTCGGCCGCGTCGTCGGGACGCGCTCGGTCTACTTCGTCGACAGCGCGAAACCGACCTCCATCGAAGGGACCGCACTGATCGAGCGCGAGGAGGCCGCAGAGATCGACGATCCGAAGGAGTTCCGCGATCTGATCCGCGAGCGCGCCGACTACGACGAAGAGCCAGCATAGATCGGCCACACTGGACTCGTCTGCCGCCTTTTTCGCATCTCGCTCTACCTGCGCTGAGCGACAGCGCTCGAACGCCGCGCCAGGGCCGCGAGCGCGTGCCCAGCGGGCCGCGCTCGCCGGGGAAGGGTAGGTCTACGCTGAAGATGCTCTCACAAGTGACTGAGGGGGACTATGGGGGCAGAGAAGGACGGAGTGAGACCGAGGGAGACTGTGGGGGACAGAGGATAACTGAGTAGGACTGAACGACACACGACCGACTCAGGGCGTATAGCCGAGCGAAAACCGCACTACCTCCCGACGGGCGACCGACTGCCCACAAACCGCTCGATCAGGCGTACTGCTCTTCGAGGTAGGCAACGATATCGTCGCTCTCGGGCATGCCGTGGACGTCGTTTGGCTCGTCGATCAGGACCGGCACGCCGGTCTGCCCACTGACCTCTTTCACTTCGGTTCGCTCGGAATGGCTCCGCGGCACTTCTCGCGCTTCGTACTCCAGGTCGAGTTCGTCCAGTTTCGTGGTGACTTTCGCGCAGAACGGACAGCCCGGAAGTTCGTACAGTATCAGATCGGACATTCATCAGTAGTTGGGGGGTGAGAAAGAAGAAAGCGTTGGTGCCGTGCGTGGCGGGCGCGAACCCGATCTAGAGAATGAAGCCGCCGGTCTGGAGGACGTAGTACGCGATCAGCGCGAGCGCAAGCACCCACTGACCGAGGCGGACTTCGACTCCCTCGCCCATCGCCGCCTTGACGATCGGATAGGAGATGATCCCCGCCGCGAGACCGTCAGCGATCGAGTATGCGAGCGGCATGACCGTGATCGTGAGCGCACCCGAGATGGCCCAGGCCGGGTGCGTCCAGTCGATATCGGTAACGCCCTGGAACATGATGACGCCGACGACGACCAGCGCCAGGAACGAAGCGTAGTCAGGGATGATCGAGACGAGAGGGACGAGCGGCAGGGCAAGCAGGAAACAGGCCGCGACGACCAGTGCGGTGAAGCCGGTTCGGCCGCCCTCCTCGATACCCGTCGAGGATTCGATGTACGTCGTCACCGTCGAGGTGCCGACCACCGCGCCGAAGGTGGTCCCGACTGCGTCGGCCATCAGGGGTTTTTCCATCTCCGGGAGTTCGCCCTCGTCGTCGAGGAAGCTACCGAACTGCGCGACGCCGATCAGCGTCCCCGCGGTGTCGAAGAAGTCGACGAAGAAGAACGTCAACATCACGAACAGGAAGGTTAGCGGATCGATATCCTGCAGGCCGCCGACGAACGCACCGGCGAGCGGGGTGATGTCGTACTGGACACCAGTGATCAGGGCCCACATCGCGGAGAGAATGCCCTCCTGCTCGAAGGAACTGTACAGACCGCCGTCGACGACGGTTGCCGGTTCGGTGAGGTTTGCCGCGGCGACCAGCCAGCCGGCGAGCGTTGTCGTCAGGATGCCGATGACGATCGATCCAGTAATATCACGTGCCCAGAGGACCAGCGTGAACGCGACACCCAGAACGCCGAGAATCGCGAACGGGTTCGATGCGATATCGCCCAGTTGAACCAGCGTCTCCGGTTCCGAGACGATGACCTGCATCTCCTGCAGACCGATAAATAGCAAGAACACGCCGATCCCCGCGCCGACTGCGTACTTGACTGGTTCCGGAAACAGGTTGATGACGAACTTCCGTGCACCGACCGCAGTAAGAACGATGAAGAGGATTCCTTCGACGAAGACGGCAGCGAGCGCCGTCTGCCACGGGATTTCCAGGGCTATAACGACCGTAAACGCGAAAAACGCGTTGAGTCCCATCCCCGGCGCGAGGCCGAATGGTCGGTTCGCGTAGAGTGCCATCACGAGCGTCGCCAGGGCCGACGCCAGAATGGTCGCAATTGCGATCATCTGGATCACCTGTCCCTGATCGTATCCGTCGATTACGATCGCTTCGGAGAGAATGAACGGGTTGACGACGATGATGTACGACATCGCCAGAAATGTCGTAATTCCCGCGAGCATCTCCGTTCGTAAGTCTGTACCGTGGTCATCGAACTCGAAGAACGCCGCGATCTGGTCCACTGCCATTGGATGATTGTGCAGTCGGCGAACAGACAACTTAAATATTTTCTTCTCAGTTCCCCAGGTGTATACACGATTATGCAATACTAGCGTGAAAACACCGGATCCAGGCCACCAGTTCCGAACGCAAACCGTGGTTCGATGCTATCCGACCGCACCCCAGCGGTGAACGAGTCTCTGATCGGTCTGAACGACAAATATTCGAATGAGACCGTCCGGAGCGTGCCCGCAGCACCACTCCGCGGATCAGTGACGACAGTTTACTCGATATCGATAGAGTGGCCCTCGTCGGCCCCGAACTCCTTGGGAACCGTGACGGTCAGCACGCCGTTGGTGTGCGAGGCCGTCACCGACTCCGCGTCGACGGGTTCGGGAAACGAGATCGACTGAGAAACCGACTCTCGCCGGCGCTCCTGACGAATATACTGGTCTCCTTCCTCCTCCGATTCGACCTCCCGATCAGCCTCGATGCGGAGCGTGTCGTCGGCAATCGTCAACTCGATGTCCTCGGTCTCGTAGCCCGGCAGGTCGACGGTAACGACGAACTCCTCGTCACGCTCGGCAAGGTCGACCGCCGTCGAATCGGTCTGTGGCTGGAGATCCATGCCCGTTTCAAACTCCTGTTCCATCCGCTCTAACAGCGATTCGAATTCTTCGAACGGGTTTCCTCGCATAGTTGATCAGGGCTATCTGCCCGTTTCTAGCTACGTCATCCCTACCTATAACTTCTGTCCCCTCGCCGAGAACAGAGTTGGGAGTCACACGACGTGGGACGTATCGTAGGAGCCAAGCCGTCGGATCCAGCCGTTCTCCGCGAGTCCGTCGATATCGTTCAGCGCCTGCTGGGTGCGGTCCTCGTACAGCCCTGCTGCGATATCGACGTGGAAGACGTAGTCGCCGAGGCGCTCGCCGCTGGGGCGGGATTCGACGCGGGTAAGGTTGATATCGCGGTCGGCGAAGGGTTCCAGCAGGTCGAGTAGCAGTCCGGGATAGTCGTCGTTCGGGTAGACGATGAAGGTCGACTTCCCGCCCGCTTTCGAGCGATCCTCGATCGGGGCGATTACGAAGAACCGGGTCGCGTTAGAGTTGCGATCCTGGATGTCTTCGGCCAGCACTTCGAGGCCGTCGCCTCCGTTGTCGGGGTGACCGATTCCCGCAACAGTCGGATCTTCGCGGGCGACCTGAACGCCACGGGCCGTGCTGGCGACCGCTTCGAGGTGTGCGTCGGGATAGTGCTCGCTGAGATACTCCCGACACTGAGCCAGCGCCTGCGAGTGGCTGGCTACAGTCTCGAACTCCTCGTCCTGGGCCAGTAGCGCGTGTCGGATCGGCGTCACGACCTCCTCGACGATAGCGAGTTCGTAATCGGCGAGCGCGTCGAGACTCTCCGTGACGCTCCCCTCGATACTGTTCTCGATCGGTACGACCCCACGGTCGTACTGGCCGTCGGCGACCGCCTCGACGATGGCGGTGACGGACTCGCGGAACTCGACTGTGTCCGCGACCGACCGCGCGGCGCGATGCGAGTAGGTCCCTTCGGGACCGAGCGTAACTGCTTTCATCGACTGCTCATACTCCCAGGGCAACTAAAAGACCGTCGCCGTCGGAGCAGCGGGGTCTCCGACGAGCGGATCTCAGTGTACTTATGAGAGACGAGCACCGAGTTTGGAGGTGATGTCTCTCTCCACTATCGACGATCGCCGTGTCGCGAGCGAGTGCGCCCTCCCGTCAGAGGTGATCGCCTGATGCCGACTCGACGATCCGTTCTCGGCGCTGTAGCCGGTGCGGCGGCGGTCGGCCTCGCCGGCTGTACGGGCGGCGGCGGCGGCGACTACGAGGACGGGGACGCCGACCCCGGCGTATGGCTATCGGATGTCGACGAGTTCGACGGGGTCGAAGAGTACACAGGCACCGAGGAGGTCACGATCGCCGTCGGTGCCGGGGACGGACTCTCCTTCGACCCCACTGCGATTCGGGTCAACGCCGGGACGACGGTCGTCTGGGAGTGGACGGGCAACGGCGGCAGCCACAACGTCGTCCACGCCGGAAGCGATGGCCGCTTCGAGAGCGATCTGGTCAACCGAACTGACCACACTTTCGAGTACACGTTCGACGAGTCGGGAACCTACAACTACCTCTGCACGCCACATCAGGCGTCGGGCATGAAAGGTTCGGTCGTAGTGGAGTGATCGGCAGGAACTCCATCACTGTACCGCAGGTGTTTTGTAGCGAGGAAAGAGAAAACCCGGTAGGCGGCACGGTCAGGCAGCTACCTTTCGGCATGCGTGGTTTCCACGGTGTCACGGCTGACTGACCTAAACCGTCTCTCTAACACCCACGAGCGACAGCTATTGCTCTCGACGAGAACCCGATCCGACAGCGGCAGCTACAGCCGCGAACTGATCCCCGGCTCGATCCGAAACCGAGCGCAATCGTCGGAAAACGGCTACGCCATCCGGGGTGAGGTTACCGGTTTAGCGTGTGGATCGCGTGACCGAGACCGTTCTCGGCGGCTTCCATCACCGACTCCGAGAGCGTGGGATGAGTGTGAATCGTCGACGCGACGTCTTCGAGGGTCGCACCCAGTTCGACGGCCAGGCCGATCTCGGCGATCAGTTCGGAGGCCTCGGGGCCAACGACCTGCCCGCCGAGGACGAACCCATCCTCAGCGTCTGCAACCAGCCGAACGAAGCCATCGCTCTCACCGGTCGTGAGCGCCCGGCCACTCGCGCGGAACGGGAACTGGCCGACGACTGGCTCGAAGCCGGCCTCGTCGGCCTCTGTCTCGGTCATCCCCACAGTACCGATCTCGGGTTCGGTGAAGACCGCGGCAGGGATCGCCTGGTAGTCCAGTGCCGCCGGTTCGCCCGCGATGACTTCGGCGGCGACCTGGCCCTCCTTGCTCCCCTTGTGGGCGAGCATCGGTTCGCCGGCCACGTCGCCGACGGCGAAGACGTGCTCTTTGTTCGTCCGCGCGCGGTCGTCTGTCGGCACGAACCCGCGGTCGTCCGTCTCGACACCTACCGCGTCGAGGTCGACGGTATCGGTGACCGGCTGGCGGCCGACCGCGACAAGGACCTTCTCGGCGTCGAGTTCGAGCCCTTCCTCGTCGTCACCCGCGGCATCCGTCCGAACGACGACGCCGCCATCCGTCTCCTCCCAGCCGGCGGCGGTCTGGCCGAAGTGAAAGTCCACACCCAGTGATTTCGCACGTTTCTTCACCGGCCGCGCGAGGTCGGATTCGTAGCCCGGCAGGACGGAGTCGAGCATCTCGACGACCGTGACATCGGTACCGTATTTGGCAAAGACGCCAGCCATCTCCATGCCGATGTAGCCCGCGCCGACCATCACCATCGAGTCGGGGGCGTCATCGAGCGCCAGCGCCTGTTTGGAGTCGAGCACCGGCTCGTCGGCGTACGAGAAGTTCGGTATCTCGATCGGGCGCGAGCCAGTCGCCACGATGGCGTGCTCGAACTCGATCGTCTCCGCGCCCTGCCCCTCGCCGCTGTGGACGACGCGGGCTTCGTTCTCGTCGACGAACTCCGCGCGCCCCTCGATGAGGTTGACCTGATTGGCCTTGCAGAGCTTTTCGACGCCGCTGGTTAGCTGGTCGACGACGCTGCCTTTCCACGCTTGCATCTGCTCGACGTCGATCTCGGGATCGGCGTGGATCCCCATCTCCTCGCTGTTGCCGGCATCGTGGGCGACGCCTGTCGCCGTGATCAGCGCCTTCGAGGGGATACAGCCGTAGTTCAGACAGGCGCCGCCGTAGGCGTCTTTCTCGACGAGCGTGACGTCGAGATCCAGTTGTCCGGCGCGGATCGCGGCGACGTAGCCGCCCGGTCCCGCGCCGATTATCAGTACATCCGTTCCGGTTGTGACATCTCCGACGACCATGCACGACTATTGGAGCGGTCGGTACAAAGAACGCAGGGTATCGGCCCGACACCGGGGGTACAGGATCGGTATGCCCCGGACGTGAGTCGTCGGTGTGGATGCGTCACGCCGGCCTGAGCGGGTTCGAGCCATTCGGAGACTGACACTAACCGAAGACGTTTTGTCGTCGCACACGGGCCAAAACGCATGAACGTGACCGATATCATATCTGCGGACGGATCGAGCCAGCGGCCGGGCGAGAGAGCCGTTGGCCCCGAACTTCCCGTCGGGTATCCCTGCGAGGGAAGCGCTGACCGGCCAGCAACCAGGGAGACCGTCGAGTCCGCCGGGGGTGTTCGCTGACCGATGTCGGCCGGCACTACACGGGATGTCGTGATAGTCGGCGGCGGCATCGCCGGACGCACGGCAGCGACGTTTACTGCCCGACACGGCCTGAACACGCTCGTCGTCGATGCGGGCGGGTCGATCCTTCGGCGGAACGCTCATCTGGAGAACTTTCCCGGCTTCCCGGCCGGCGTCAACCCCCGCCGACTGCTGGACCTGACGAGCGAGCAAGCAGTGGAGGCAGGCGCCGAGTTCGTCGAAGCGACGGTCACACGCGTCGAGGAGACAGAAGAGGGATTCACCGTCGCTACCGACGCCGACGACCGCTATCACACCCAGTGCGTCATCGCCGCGACGAAAAACGAAGTGAGCTATCTCGATAATATCGACGGCGTCGGCCTCATCGACCGGGGGAAGGTGTTCGTCGACGTCGACGAGCGAGGCCGCACCGGCGTCGATGGTCTGTACGCTGCCGGTCGGCTTGCCGAGAAACCACACCAGGCGATCGTCTGTGCCGGTCACGGCGCGGAGGTCGCGGTCACCCTCCTGGAGGACGACGACCGGCCGTTCTACCACGACTGGGTCGCCCCGGAGGGGTACTTCACCGACCGCGACCGGGAGCTACCCCCAGGGTGTGAGGAGATCGATGCTACAACCGCGCGTGAGCGCGAAGACGAGTCGAACGAAGTGATGCGAGAGCGCTTCACGGAACGCCATCCCGACGAGCAGGAGACGCATCCGAGCCTCGAAGAGTGACCGATTCCGGGGCGATGACGGCCAGCGAATCTACTGGCCCAGCGGACCTGAACCGCTCCCTTTTAGTTTAGGCTGGCCTAAACAGTCGTCATGGCAGAAGAGTCCGAGAACGAACACACCGACGACGAGCGGACGGCGATCCGAACCGGCCGCGACTTCGAGCAGGAGTACCGCCTCGACGCGAGCGAAGCGGGCGAGTTCCTCATCGCAATCGGCGAGCAACTCCGCGACGACGACGAACTGACTGTCGTCGACGACGAGTGGGAACTGCCGTTCGCGTTCGGCGAACCGGTCTCGCTCGAAATCGACTACGAGGGCGTCGGAGAGCCAGAACTGGAGATCGAGCTAGAACTACCGGGACGGACTGACGAGCACGCGCCCGACATCCGGTAGTCGGATCGAATCGATACCGACGAGACGGTTCTATCCTCTCACTCCAGCAGTAGCAAGCTCGGCTCCTCCAACAGCTCGATGACCCGATTGGTGAAACGCGCCGCGTCCGCGCCGTCGACGACCCGGTGGTCGATCGACAGCGAGAGCGGCAGCGTCTGGCGGGGCACGACCTCGCCCTCGTGAACCCGCGGCCGCGGCTCTATCGCGCCGAGCGCGAGGATCGCCACCTCGGGATGGTTGATGATCGGCGTGGCGTACTCGCCGCCGATGACGCCGACGTTCGTGATCGTGAACGTCCCGCCCCGCATCTCGGGGGGTTCGATCGAGCGTTCCCGGGCCTTCTGGGCGAGTTCGTTCGTCTCCGAGGCGAGTTCGAGCAGGCCCTTTCGGTCGGCATCGTCGATGACGGGCACCATCAGTCCGGCGTCCGTGTCGGTTGCGACGCCGAGGTTGTACTCGCCGCGCTTGACGATTTCCTCGTTCTCCTCGTCCAGTTGCGCGTTGAGGACGGGATGCTCCTGTAACGCGGCGGCGACGGCCTTCATGACGAACGGCGTGTAGGTCAGTTTGATGCCCCGTTCGTCGGCTTCGCTCGCCAGTCGCTCGCGAGTCTCGACCAGCGCCGTCACGTCGGCGGTGTCGTGATGGGTGACGTGTGGCGCGGTGAACTTCGCGTTCGCCATCGCCTCGCCGATGGATCGGCGGACTCCACGGTAGGGTTCGCGAGTGTCGCCTGTCGAATCCGCCCGCACCGCCTGCGCGTCGGCCTCCTGTGCGGCCCGCTGGGCCTCGGCGTACTCCCGGACCGCCTCGGCGGTAACGAAGGCCTCGCCATCGCGTTCCTCGACGGCCGGGACTGCGTCTAGATCGACGTCCTCCTCGCGGGCCACGCGGCGGGTGGCCGGGGCGGCGAGAGTTCTGTCGCGGTCGGCGGAATCGGCCTCGATACGGGGCGAACTGGCGGCAGTGGTCCCGCCCGTTTCCCTACCTGTCGGGCCGGACGCCTCGGCCGTATCGCGGTCGGCCGTGCGTGGCGCCTCCGCGATATCCGTATCGTCGGCTGTTGGCTCCTCATCGGCACTCACGGATGCGGTATCACCCCCACTTGCGGCCGCCTGAACGTCGGCCGCCGTGATCCGACCGCCAGGGCCGCTTCCCTCGATCGAATCGAGCTCGATGCCCGCCGCTCGGGCACGGCGACGGACCGAGGGTGACGCGAAGACGCGTCCCTCGGAGGTAGCCACCTCACCGTCGGACGTATCGGCCTCAGCCTTAGCCTCGGACGTGTCGGCCTCAGCCTCGGCCGCGGCGGCGGAGTCGTCGGTCTCGGTGTCGGCGTCCGCGGTCGGCTCCGCCGCGCTCTCCTCGCCCTCTACGTCGAACGTCACGACCACGCTCCCGACGGGAACCATCTCGCCTTCCTCGGCGTGGAGTTCGCGGATATGTCCGTCGACTGGCGAGGGCAGATCCACCATCGCCTTGTCGGTCTCGACCTCAGCTATCGGCTGGTCCTCCGAGACGGCGTCGCCGGGTTCGACGAGCCAGCGGACGAGTTCGCCTTCTGCAACGCCCTCGCCCACGTCGGGTAACTCGAACTCGCGGACCATGCTAGAACTCCACCGTCTCCCGGATCCCCTCCTCGATGCGGGCGGGTTCGGGCAGGTAGTAGTCCTCCAGCGCGTACAGCGGGAACGGCGTGTCAAAGCCGGTGACGCGTCCGATCGGTGCCTCCTGATACAGCAGTGACTCCTCCTGTAAGGTTGCCGTAATCTCGCCGGCGAGGCCGCCGGTTTTGGGGGCCTCGTGGACGACGACGGCCCGGCCGGTCTTCTCGAAGGAGTCGACGATGGTCTCCCGATCCAGCGGCGAGAGCGTCCGCAGGTCGACGACTTCGACGTCGATATCGCCCGCGAGATTCTCGGCGGCCTCGACGGTCCGGTGGGCCATTGCGCCCCAGCAGTAGGCGGTGACGTCTTCACCCTCGCGCCGGACCGCAGCCTCGCCGAGCGGGATTTCGTAGGACTCGTCCGGGACGTCACCACGGAACGCCCGGTAGATCAACTTCGGTTCGAGAAAGAGCACGGGGTCCGGATCGCGGATCGCGCTCGTCAGCAGCCCTTTCGCGTCGTACGGCGTCGACGGCACGGCGACCTTGAGCCCTGGCTGATGAGCAAAGAACGCCTCCGTCGACTCGGAGTGGTGTTCCGGTGCGCGGATCCCGCCGCCGTAGGGTGCGCGGATCACCATCGGGCAGGCAAAGCGACCGCGCGAGCGGGTTCGCAGGCGTGCCGCGTGAGAGACGATCTGGTCGAATGCGGGGTAGATAAAGCCCATGAACTGGATCTCGGCGACCGGGCGGAGACCGTACGCGCCCATACCGACCGCGGTGCCGACGATCCCCGCTTCGGCCAGCGGCGTGTCGATCACGCGGTGCTCGCCGTACTCCTCGTAGAGACCCTCCGTGGCACGGAAAACGCCGCCGTTCTTTCCGACGTCCTCGCCCATCACGATGACGTCCTCGTCGAGGTCCATCTCGGTCGCTAGCCCGTCACGAACCGCCTGGACGAGCGTCAACGACTCGCTCGTCACCTCTGTCGGGTCCGGTGCGGTCGTCGGTTGTTGTTTGCTTGCCATCGTTATTCCTCCGTGAGGGCGTCGTCACCGTGTGTCTCCCTGATACGCTGGAAGTATCGTAGCTGTTCGTCGAGACGCTCGGGCATCTCGCGATAGACGTGCTCGAACATCGCCGCCGGTTCCGGCCGCCGCATCGCTTCGACCGACTCGAGGGTCTCGGCGACGCGGTCCTCGACCTCGGCCTCGATGGCGTCGACCGTCTCGTCGTCGAGTCGGCCGGTCGACCGCAGGAACGTCTCCATCCGCGGCAGGGGATCTTTCCGCTTCCAGCGCTCGACTTCCGCCTCGTCGCGGTAGACCGACGGGTCGTCCGCGGTCGTGTGCGCGCCAAAGCGGTACTGAACCGCCTCGATCAGCGTCGGTCGTAGCTCGCCAGGCCCCGGATCCTTGGCCTTCTCGACGGCGTCTTTCGTCACTTTGTACACCGCGAGGGGGTCCATTCCGTCGACCTGCACGCCCTCGAACCCGTACGCGGTCGCCTTCTGTGCAAGGGTCTGGCTGGCCGTCTGGCGCTCTCTGGGCATCGAGATCGCCCACTGGTTGTTGTTACAGAAAAACACCGCAGGCACGTCGAACACGCCCGCGAAGTTGAGCCCCTCGTGGAAATCGCCCTCGCTCGTCGCGCCGTCGCCGAAGTAACAGAGAAAGGCCCGATCCTCGCCTTTGAGCTTCGACGCCCATGCCATCCCGGTCGCGTGGGGGATCTGCGTCGCGATCGGGACCGCGACGGTGAAGACGTTGACGTCGTCGGGAATCCGACCGCCCTCCTCGCTACCCATCCAGTACAGCATCGTCCGGTCGAGCGGCATCCCGTGGACGGTAACCGCGGCGTGTTCCCGATAGCTCGGGAAGAGCCAGTCCTCAGTGCCGAGGGCGTAGGCGCTACCTACCTGGGCGCCCTCCTGGCCCGACATCGGGGGATACGTCCCCATCCGGCCCTGCCGCTGGAGGCTAACGGCGCGCTCGTCGAGGTGACGGGCGAGCCGCATATCACGATACATCTCCACGAGTCGATCGTCCGAGAGCTCGGGGACCGTGGCACCATCCCGGACGTGACCGTCGTCGTCCAGTATCTGTACCCGGTCGTCGGGGTCACGCTGTACCGTGCTCACCGGAACAACCTCCGTTGCATATCATAATTATCAATCGCTCGGGTTATAGGGTTTTCGTGGAATCAGCCTGTGTTTGCCGTAGTAACGGACGGAAATACTCGCTAATGCGGTAATACTGTACGTTTGCAGTACAACTGTGGCGAATATAGTACGTCTCCGTGTCGGCGATCGTCGATGTCTCGGATAGATCCGACCGTACGGATCACGGCATCGGTCCGTTCCGCGACACAACTGTTTTGAAGGGCCCGGTGAAACTGGTGTTCATGAAAGTCTTGCTCGGGGTCGGCGGAAGCGAAGAGTCCCGGCACGCACTCACGGAGACGGTCAACCGAGCCAGGGAGGCCGGCGACGAGTTGACGATCGCGGTCTTCGAGACGGGAGAGCGAGACGCCGGCCGTGAGGCTATCGAAGCCGACGTGCGCGCGGAACTCGACGAGTCCGGACTCGACGCGACGATCCGACACATAGAGGAGAACCCGGAAAGCGAACTGCTCCGGATCGCCGAGGAGGAGGGGTTCGACCAGATCGTGATCGGTGGGGGGCACGCAAGCCCGATGGGGAAGATCAAACTCGGTCCGATCACCGAGTTCATACTCGTTAATGCACAGGTAACGGTGAAGCTGATACGATGAGTGACGAGCGACACTACCCGGAGGAGACCTCGGGGCCGTTCCCCATACCACCGAACAGGTTCGAGGACCGCGAGGGGCGCGAGATCCTGATCAAGCGGTACGAGGAAGCGGACAGAGAGGCGCTGACGGAGATGTACGTCGACTTCGATCCGGCGGATCGTGCACAGGGGATCCCGCCGTCCTCGGAGCAGCGCGTCCGGAGTTGGCTTGACGTCATTCTCGACGAGGGGCACAGCGTCATCGCTACTCACGACGGTGACGTCGCCGGCCACGCGGCACTGGTCAGGGATTCCGACGGCGGGACCTACGAGTTAGCTATCTTCGTCACGCAGGAGTACCAGCGCGCCGGGATCGGCGGTCGGCTGATCCGCAATCTGCTCGGCTACGGAAAGGAACAGGACGTCGAGTGTGTCTGGCTCACCGTCGAGCGCTGGAACACCGCGGCAGTCTCGCTGTACGAGAAAGTCGGGTTCGAGCAGACGGGCAGCGAAAGTTTCGAGCTAGAGATGGCGCTACGGCTCTGCGACTCAGACTGACAGTACCGGCTGGCTGGCGTACAGGAGCGTGTATTCGGCGGCCTTTTCTAGAACGTCAGGCTCGTCAGTCTGCGATTCGCGGGGGATCACCAGGAAGTCGGCGTCGGTCTCCTCGGCGACGTCGAGGACGACGCTGCCGGGATGCTGTGTCTTTCGCTGCGTGGAGAAGCCATACGCGACCATCGTGCTGACCGGTACGTTGTGTTCGGCGGCCATCGATTCGACCCTCTCCAGATAGGCTCTGTTATCCTCCGCAATAGACGTATCTTCGAGTTGCTCCTCTTCGATGGCGCGGACGACGTCCTCGCCGAGGATGTAGAGCACCTCCAGAGTGGCATCGTACCGGTCGGCAATGGCGACCGCGTACTCGGCGGCGCGTGTCGAGTCCTCGCTACCGTCGACTGGCACGAGCACTGTCTCCACGGTCGGCACCCGATCGGGATCGTCGACGGACTCCTCGTCCTCGAAACTCGATCGGGACCCGTTCGTGACTGGTGACATACACGGACGAACGCGGTCCGCCATCAAAAATCCACCCCTGACGACTCCCAGCAGGTAGATGCGACTGCCCACCGGAGGACCGGAGATTTATGCGACCCGCGAGGAAACAGGTAGATATGATCGACACTGTCGTCGTCGCGACGGACGGTTCCGAGAGCGTCCAGCGGGCGGTCAACGTGGCGCTTGACCTCGCGGAGCGTTTCGACGCGAGCGTCCACGCGCTGTACGTCGTCGACGAGAGCGAGGTCGCCGCGTCGCCAGACCAGCTTCGCGACGACCTGCACAGCGCGCTCGAACGCAACGCTGAGGACGCGTTTGACGCCGTCAGGGAGAACACGAACCGGGAGGTCCACACCGCAGTACGGGAGGGCCGTCCGGCGAAGGAGGTCTGTGAGTACGCCCGGGAGATAGACGCCGACGTGATTGCGACCGGTACCCGCGGTCGCCACGGCGAACATCGCTTTCTCCTCGGGAGCGTCGCCGAGCGTGTCGTCCGGTCCAGTTCCGTCCCCGTCCTGACGGTTCGACAGCTCGCGTAGCCCCGGGCGGTACCAGGAACCCGTCTGCTCGGAGATCCGTCGTGACGCCGCCGAAACGGGATCGGCGGGTTCTTTGAGCCGGGGGCACAGGCCACAGTATGGACGATTCACTCATCGACGACAGCGAACTCGCCGCGCCGCGACGATCCGTACTCCCCGGCGAGGGCTTTTTTGTCCCCGATTCCTTCGAGGAGGACCTCGAAGAGCAAGAAGCGGCCGAAGAGCTGGCCGGTGTCGAGGTCGCCGTCGTCGCCGATCCGGACGCGGACGGACTGGCCTGCGTTGCGCTGTTAGAGGAGATGTACGGCGACGTGGCGCTGATTCCGGCCAGCCCGCACGACCTGGAAGAAGGGATGGAATACGTCGCCGAGTACGGCGAGGAGGGTATCCGAGCGTTCGTCTGTGACCTCTGTCCGGACAGGTTCGAATACGTCGAGGAGGAACTCGACGCCCTGCTCGACCGCGCGAGCGAGGTCCGATGGTTCGACCACCATCAGTGGGACGACGAGGTCGCCGCCGCCGTCCGCGAGGCTGGCGCCGATCTCGTCGTCGGCGACTCCGACGAGGAGTGTACTGCCGATGTCGCGCTCCGCTCGCTCGATTACGAGTTCCCCGAACACCTCCGCGAACTAGCTCTCGTCACGCGCGATCACGACCTCTGGATCCGAGAGGACACCCGCAGCGACGACCTGGCCGACTACTCCTACTGGTCGGAGCCCGACGAGTACGTCGAGACCGTGCTCGAACACGGCCCCGACCTCTCGGAGGAGGTCCTCGACTTTCTCGAAGAACAACGCGTCGAGAAGAACGACCTGATCGAGCGGGCTGTGAACCGCGCCGAGTTCGTCGAGATCGGTCCGTGGACCGTCGGCGTCACCTACGGTCGCTGTTCGCAGAACGAGGTCGCCGAGGCGATGCGCGAGGCCGACGCCGACGCCTCAGTGATCGTCAAGCCCGCGGGCAGTGCGTCGATCCGCGGCACCGACAGTTTCGAGCGCTGTCACGAGGTCGCCGGGCAGGTCAACGGCGGCGGCCACCCCAAGGCGGCCGGCTGCAAGCCCGACATCTACGACGACATGCTCGACTACGCCCATCACTGGACGAGTCGTGGCGCAACGACGAAGCAGGTGATTCTCGACGCGTTCCGGAGTCTCGACTGGGAGGACGAATCCGCCGAGGACGACGTCTAGAGCAGTTCGCGAACGAACGCCCGATGGTGCTCCGCGACGGCCGCGCGCTCTTTGGCTGTCGCGTCGGCGTGCCAGTGTGGGAGCCACCGCATCGCCGAGAGCTGGGTATCCAGTAGATAGAACCGGCGTCTGCGCCGGAGCTCGGCGTCCCGGGCGAGGGGATTGACGCGCTCGTAGCCCGTGTAGAGATGTTCGCGAACCAGATGGCGGCGCTCGTCGCTCGGGAGAGTATGGCCTGCGAGATGCTGTTCAGTACTGACGAGGTCGTACTCGGCGTGGGCAGCGAAGACCGCGCCCCAATCGAGGATGGCGTGTGTCTCACCAGTCTCGAGGTCGAGTAGCAGGTTCCCAACGCGGTAGTCGTTGTGTGCGAGTGCGGGATCGAACTGGCGGTCGAGCAGTTCGATCTCGGCCTCGAAGTACTCGCGTAGTTCTCCGTGGAGGTCGTCGAACCGGCCGCCCTCAAGTTCGTCAAGGTCGCCCTCGATACTCTCCTGGCGCACGGACCGCCAGTCCCGGCCCGGCTCCGCGACGGTAAGCTCGCCGCCGGAGCCACCGAGAACCCCGAAGCCGTCAAGCTCGACGAGGTCGTGGGTCGTCGCCAGCGCTCGGCCGGCGGTTGCGGCGACGGTCGCAAGCGCATCCGCCGAGAGTTCATCTGCACCGCCGTCGGGAAGCGACTCACCCCGACAGCGCTCCATCAGGAAGTACGGTGCGGGAAGCTCCACGTGCTCGTCGACGATGCCGTAGACCGACGGTACCGGAAGCCCGGCGTCTGCGGCGCGGTCGAGCAGTCGTGGCTCCCGCCGGAACCGTGCGGCGTCGGTGAACTCACAGGCCTTCAGAACGGCGTCGCGCTCCCCCGTGGGCGTCTCGCCGGCGACGAAGTAGATGGCGTCCGTCCCCTGTCTGCACGGCTCGATACTCGTCACTTCCCAGTCTGGGGCGACCGCCGCGACCATCGCCCGGACAGTAGCCTCGTCGTACGGGTCGGTCGCACCGAACGAGGACATCTACTGTCTCCCGTGTGCGGCCTGTGCTGGTGAGTCGGTCATACAGGCTCCTTTGGAACACGATCAAAAAAGCGCCGGGGATCAGCGGTCGGCCATGAACCGCAGGACGAGTTGGAGCACATGGACGAAGACGCCGGCGATGGCGATGTAGACACCGATTGCATGGAGGAACTCCGAGCCCCCGGGGCGCTCGCTGATCCGCCAGATCTCCCAGCCCAGTCGGAACAGGAACCCGAGGAAGATGAAGACGAACCCGAGCAGGGAAACGATCGGAACCAGCATGCCGATACCGACGCCGACGACGCCCAAAACGAAGGCCCCGTTGGCGTAGGTACTCCAACTCTCGAAGCTTTTCGAGCGCGCGTAGACGTACGTCGCGATCAGGAAGGTGATGAGGACGGTGATGACGCCCGCGATGCCGAGCGCCGTGACCTGCACGTCACGCGGAACAAAGGAGAGGATCCCGGCACCGAGCGTTCCGAAGGCGAGCTGGAGCAGTGCAACACCGGCCAGTGCGAGGCCCATACTGCCGCTTTTGACGCCCTTTTCTGCGACGAGTTCGCCGAGCATCAGCGCCGCGCCGTACACCAGCACGCCGACGAGCGGCACGGCGAAGACGTACTCGTTGACGACCGCGAGCGGCGTCAGAACGAACGCGTACATCAGGGCGACGTTGACCGTCATCAGCAGCGTCGCCATCCCGACGATGCGCCACTCCCGGCCGCTCAGCAGGATGCCGCGCTGGGTCGCGTTGGGATGCTGACTCACGCGTCTCGCTCCCCGACGATCCACTTGTGCGAGTACGCAGTCCCGCAGGTACACTGCGCGTAGGCGTGAATCACGTCACCCTCGGCGTAGAGGCCGCCGACCTCCTCGTTCTGTTCCTCGGCGAAGGCAAAGACGAAGCGCACGTCGTGATCCGGGCCGTCCGGACACGTCCCGCCGGTCAGCGATCGGTCGATTTCGCCCTCCGTTCCCATCGCCTCCTTGGCAAAGCCCATCGCGTCGGTCCCCGTCGCGGACTGGAACGCGCCGCGGCCGGCCTCGCCGTCGACGACCAGCAGGTGGCCGCCGTCGACGCGCTCGCCGAACCCGTCCAGTTTCTCCGGTTCGTCTACCGCCCGATCAGCGAGGAAGAAGGCGACGTCCTCCAGTCGCTCGCCAGCCAGAAACTCCGCGCGTGCCTCGGTCATACCCTTCCTTTCCCTTCGATACTCAAAAGTACCGCGACAGCGGCCGCTGTCGGCGTTCGACCTCCGGAACTTACTTCTGGGCGTCCGCAGACAGTTCCTGTATGTCCTCCAACAGGTCGCGGCTACGCATCGTCGAGGCCGTCCTTGCGATAACCGTCCTGATCGTCGCCGTGATGACTGTCGAACTCGTCCCCGGGATCGACACGCTAGAAGCGATTCTCGGGGTCCTCCCGGGCAGTGATGCTCTGGGGTCGGGGACAGTGTTCCTCTTCCCGACCCTGCTTGCCGTCGTGACGCTCGTCGGCGCGGTACTCGACTGGCCGAGCATCGCGTCGGCCGTCGTGACCGCACTCGCCCTCTTCACGCTGGTGATGGTCGCACTGAGCGTCGATACGTTGGTCTTCGGCAAGGGCGGTGGCGTCTTCTTCGGCCACCTCTTCGTCGGGGTCGGCGCGATACCGCTCGCGGCTCTCGTCCTCGTCAGACCCCTAGTCGAGCGACTTCTGCCCGCGGACCGTCCGAACCTGCTGAACCGGTTCGGTAACTGACCGCGTTGCGCGCGAGTCGTGATCGCCCCTGAAACACGTCGGAAGTACGCCGGAGTACCCACCGCACGCCAGCCATGCGGAGTAACTCTATTTAATTCGGTTTAATCGTCGAATAACGGCCAGCAACTGCCACAAAACGGGGTTGAGCGTTTCAGGGGATTAAATGTCTACCACTCCCCGATCCGGATGCAATGAACGCTCGAACACTACTCACGATCGCGGTCGCCGCGGTCGTCCTGATCGGTGGCGCGGCGGCAGTCGGTGCCGCCGCCCCCGCGGACGCATCGAACGCAAACGAGACGGCTGACAACGACTACGCCGAGGAGGCCGGACCGGCAAACGCTGACGACGCCGGACTGCCCGGATCGCTGCCCGAGCAGGTGCCCGATCACGTCAGCGAGATCCACGATACGATCGGCGAGTTCCTCGACGGCGGCGTCGACCAGCTCGGCGACGCAGTGAGCGGCATCGCCTCCTCGGCCGGCGACATCGTCAACGATGACGTTGCGGATGACGCAGACGACGAGGCCGAAGACGCTGCCGACCGGATGCTGTAATACGGCCAGAATACACTTCCAACTAACCCATAGAAATACAATAGCAATGACTAACGACATATCCACGACCGACAGACGTTCGTATCTCAAGATGGCAGGCGGTGCGGCGGCCATCGCCACAACCGGACTCGCTGGCTGTCTCGGCGGCGACGCCACGGGGACGCTCGCGACCAGCGTCACCGACCAGCCTGCAGATATCGGCGATTTCGAGTCCTGCGTCGTCACGATCACCGGGATCTGGCTCGGCCCCGAGGGTGCAGAGGACGGCTCCGACGAAGAGGAGGACGCCGACGAGGAAGGCGAAGAGGAGTCGGGCCGCGAGTACTACGAACTCGACGACCCCCGAGACGCCGATCTGGTCGAGCTGCAGGACGACTCGACCGAACTGATCGACGACCGCGAACTCAACGTCGCCGAGTACGGGTTCCTCCAGCTAGAGGTCTCCGGCATCGAGGGAACGCTGACCGACGGCGAGTCCGCCGAGATGGATACGCCGGGCGAGGCCCCACTGACGTTCAACGAACCGTTCGAGGTTCGCGAGGACACCACGACCTCCTTCACCGCGGACTTCGCTCCCGTCAAACAGGGACAGACGAACCGGTACATCCTCCGGCCGGTTCCCGAGGGGATCGAAGTCCACTACGACGACGAAAAGGAGTAGCCCCGTTTTATCATGTTGGGTGAGAACCCCAAAACCCTAAGCAACGAGCCGACGAAATAACAAATGTTGGATCGACAACAGGAGGAACAATGTACAACGAAATACTCTACCCGACGGACGGTAGTGAGGGAGCAAAAGCGGCACTGCACAGCGTCCGTGATCTGGCAGCGACCTACGAAGCGACTGTCCACATCCTTTACGTGGCAAAGCAACCCGAGATACACGGACTCGCCAGTGACACGGAAGTAGACAGCGCCGGGGGAATGGTCGGTGATCCGACCGGAGGTGGGCCCGGAATGCGTGGTGACCGCACCAAAGACGACGAGGTCAAGAAAAGAGCCGAGGAGCAAGGGGGGACACTCGTCGAGTCGGTTGCAGAACAGTTCGAGGGAATCGAGACACGACCCGTCGTGGAGTGGGGCGAACCCTACGAGAGCGTCCTCGACTACGCCGACGAGCACGATATCGACATCATTGTGATGGGGACTCATGGGCGGACGGGTCTCGACCACCACCTACTGGGGAGCGTCACCGAGAAAGTCGTCCGAACGTCCGACGTTCCCGTGCTGACGGTTCGGGCTTCCGGAGAGAAATAGGACAGTCCACTCGACAGACGTAGTGGGGCGTCACCACACTGCGTCTGTGAGCGTATCCGGTCGCACAGAGATTTGAACTCGTTCAGACCTGTTCGCGTTGCTGTGCGTCTGATCTGCTCGGATCTCCGTTGCGGAGTTTCCTCAGCGCGAACGGTTCGCTTCGCTCGTCGTTTAGCGCCGTGAAAAACGTCCGGACGGAGTCCCGGAGTCCGAGACTCCGGGGCACATCTGATCGTCGATCAGAAGGTGTCTCACGCGAGCAAAGCGAGCGTAAGGCACGTCCGGTCGCGAACGCAGTGAGCGTCCGGACGGAGTATCGCGTGAGCGGTAGCGAACGCGATGCACGTGCGACCGGAGGTCGGACGGAGATTTGAACTCACTCGTTCCCGTTCGCTCGCTATCGCTCGCTCACCTCCCACTCGTTGCTCAAATCTCCGGAAGAGTGTTCACCGACGCAGACTGCACGCTACGCTCGCGTTGTTGCGTCGGTGAAAACGTCCGGACGGAGTCTTACGCGAGCAAAGCGAGCGTAAGGCACGTCCGATCGCGAACGCAGTGAGCGTCCGGACGGAGATTTGAACTCCGGTCCCTGGCTCCGCAAGCCAAGAGGATAGTCCACTACCCTACCCGGACTCGTCTCTACATATCGCCGACCTACGTAAAGCGGTTACGATCCGAATCGTCTCTGGCAATACGTCACGGAGGGACGTCGGCCCAGCACGCAAATTTATATCGGAAAGCGAGGCTACACCACTCCATGCCACCCCAGAAAGGACGTCTGCGACCGCATCGGGACCCGCCGAGGGCGAGCACTATGCTGTCGGAATCCCGCAGACAGCACCGCCCCCTGCGGCAAGGACAACGCTTAACCGGGGGCCAAACTACCACACCGTACTAGAATGGGTGCTATCGAGGACGTATACGAGGATCTCGAGGCGGACGTCCCCCAGGAGAAGTTCCGCGAGGCCGTCGAAGCCAAGGTGGAACAGATGGGTGGGCTGGCCGACGAGGAGACCGCCGCGATGCTCGTGGCACACGAGATTGCGGACAACGAGGTGAACGGAATCGCGGATATCGAACCGGGGATGGAGGAAGTGAAGTTCATCGCAAAAGTGCTCGGTATCGGCGAGGTGCGAACGTTCGAGCGTGACGACGAGGAACAGCCGGAGGGCCAGGTCGTCAACGTCGAGTTAGCCGACGAGACCGGCAGTCTGCGCGCGGCCTTCTGGGACGGCCAGGCCGAGGCCGCGACCGATCAACTGCAGGTCGGCGACGTGCTCCGCGTGAAGGGCCGGCCGAAGGACGGCTACAACGGTCTGGAGGTGAGCGTCGAGGACGCACAGCCAGAGGACGAGGTCGAGATAGACGTCTCGGTGACCGACACCTACCGGGTCGAGGACCTCTCGTTGGGCCTTTCCGATGTCGATCTCGCCGGACTCGTGCTGGACACCGAACCGGTCCGGACCTTCGACCGGGACGACGGCAGCGAGGGGAAGGTCTCGAATCTCGTGCTCGGCGACCCGACCGGCCGCATCAGGATCACGCTGTGGGACGAGAAGGCAGATCGCGCGACGGAAATCGAGTCGGGAACGAGCGTCGAGGTCGTCGATGGCTACGTCCGCGAGCGCGACGGCGGCATCGAACTTCACGTCGGCGACCGCGGTGCCGTCGAAGAGATCGACGAGGAGATCGAGTACGAACCGGAACGGACGCCGATCGAGACGCTGGAGATCGGCGAGACCGTCGACATCGCCGGCGTCGTCCGCTCGGCGGACCCGAAGCGGACCTTCGACCGAGACGACGGCAGTGAAGGGCAGGTCAGGAACGTCCGCGTACAGGACGATACGGGCGACATCCGGGTCGCGCTCTGGGACGACAAGGCGGACAAGGAGATCGCACCGGGCGACGAACTCGCGCTCGCCGACGTCGAGATCCAAGACGGCTGGCAGGACGACCTCGAAGCCTCGGCAGGTTGGCAGTCGTCGGTAACCGTACTGGGCGATACGACGACATCGACGGAAGACACCTCGACGGCCGACGGTGACGCAACGCTGGGGTCGTTCGACGACTCCTCGGGCAGTGCGTCGCCGAGCGATGCTGGCTCGACGTCGACGACGGTCGACGGGAACTCCAGTGGAACTGCCGCGGGTGAGGGCAGCGCCGCGAGCGCGATGACCGACGGGGAGCAGACCGAGTTCACCGGGACGGTCGTACAGGCGGGGAATCCCGTCGTCCTCGACGACGGCGAGGAGACCATAAGCGTCGAGACCGACGCCGACGTCCATCTCGGCCAAGAGGTCACCGCTCGCGGGTTGTTGCGCGACGGGACCATCGACGCCGACGACGTCGTGTAGTCGAGTTTGGGCCAGAACGCCGCGACGGAAAAGGTTAAGGTGCCGACTTGCCCGAAATTGGGTATGAGCGTTGAGTTACCGTTTGCTCCCGTGGACACTATCATTCGACGGAACGCTGGCCAGTTGCGTGTGAGTGCCGAGGCGGCGGAAGAGCTCGCGCGCCGGATCCAGATGCACGGGGCAGATCTCGCAGAGGACGCCGCCGTCGAGGCGACCAAGGACGGCCGAAAGACGCTGATGGCGGAGGACTTCGGCGTCGAGCAGGTCATCGACAAGGACGCACTCGAACTACCCGTTGCACCCATCGACCGGATCGCGCGGCTCAACATCGACGACTCGTATCGCGTCTCGATGGACGCACGGATCGCGCTCGCGGACATTCTTGAAGACTACGCGGACAACGTGGCGACCGCCGCGGCGAAGCTTGCGAGACACGCGGATCGGCGAACAGTAAAGTCAGAGGACATCCAAACGTATTTCGAGCTGTTCGAATGAAATGAACTTCGGCTACAGCGAGACGTGCCTCGACCACGACACTGGCGATCGGCATCCGGAGGCAGCCGACCGCCTGCTAGCCGTCCGTGAGGGGCTCAAACGAAAACACGGGGTCGAGTACGTCGACGCAACGCCCGCGCCGGTCGACGAAATAACCGCCATCCACGACGAGGACTACATCGAAGAGCTTCGAGAGTTCTGCGACGACGGCGGCGGAAGTTGGGATCCGGATACCGTGGCGGTCGAGAAGTCCTGGGACGCGATTCTGACTAGCGCCGGGCTAGCCGCGTGGGCGGCGGAGCGAGCACTCGCAGGCGACGATGGTCGGGATACACCGTTCTCGATCGGACGACCGCCCGGACACCATGCCGTCACCGACAACGCGATGGGCTTCTGTTTCGTCAACAACGTCGCCGTTGCGGCCCAGCACGCCCTCGACGAAACGGATGCCGAGTCGGTCGCGGTCCTCGACTGGGATGTCCACCACGGGAACGGCACTCAGGAGATATTCTACGACCGCGAGGACGTCTTCGTCGTCTCCGTCCACGAGGACGGAATCTACCCCGGCACTGGACGAACTGGCGAAACAGGGGCGGACGACGGCGAGTGGTCGACGCTTAACGTTCCGCTTCCGGCAGGCGGCGGAGACCCGGAATACGTAGCAGTGTTCGAGGAACTGGTCGAGCCAGCTATCGAAGAGTTCGACCCCGACCTCCTGCTCGTCAGCGCCGGGTTCGACGCGCATCGACACGACCCCATCTCTCGGATGCGACTCACGACCGATGGCTACGGCGTGCTCACCCAGCACGTCCGCGATCTCACCGACCGGATCGACGGCGCGCTCGCGTTCGTCCTCGAAGGTGGGTACGGACTGGATGTCCTCGCCGATGGTGTGGTGATGGTCCATGAAGTGTTCGATGGCCTCTCGCCATCGACACCGGACGGCGATATCGACGACGAAGTAGAAGCGCTGATCAGCGACATCCAGACGCGCCACCGCGGCGTCACGCCGCCGAACTAGGGCGTCGGCTCGAAGTATTGGGCCAGTTCGACGCCGAACTCGTCGACGAGCGCCGTGATATCCTCACCGACGAGCACGTTGTAGCCGTCTTCGAGCGCCTGCTCGATATGCGTTCCCAGCCGGACGGTGAATATGTCCTCGCTGTTGAGAAACGCCGCCGCAGTCGTGTACTCTCGCGCCCGCTCGACGACGTATCGATCACCGTCGAGGAACGGCCCGTACGCGTCAGTGTCGTCGTACTTCTCGAAGAAGCCCTCGGCGTGGGATCGAACGTGTATCGGCGGCCCGACGTGGCGCTCGATGGCCGGCCGCTTGGTCACAGCGAGTTCGGCGAACACCACCGCAGTCTCGTTAGCAAACGTCCTCGATCGGCAGATATCGAACCCCCGCCGGTCGAGTTCCTCGACAATTCCGGACTCCGAGCGGCGGAGTTGTGGATACAGTTGATCGTCGACGATATCGGGGGCGTCGAACCTGATCGCGACCGGGGTCGTTCCGCGATTCCGGAGGTGAACGAGTAGAGCAGCCTCGTCGAGCGGATCCGGTTCGATCGGCGTGAACAGATCGGTACTCGGATCGTCGAGTAGCTTCCGGGCGTAGTGTTGAAGCCGTGCAACGTTCTCGGCCGAGAGGACCGCCGCCACGTTCCGATTCGGATCGGTCGGATCGATGACCGTCAGCGGATCGTCGAACGTCTCCTCGCCGTGTTCCTCGGGATCGAGTTCGACCGGCGGATGCCACTCCGCAACAGCCTCGATCAGGGCTCTGAACCCGCCATACTCTAGCACCAGTAGCTCGGTCAGATAGCCGCTGAACCCCCGCGTTTTGAGGTCGCTCCCGTAGACGCCGATCCCGGAGAAGAACTGTTTTGTGAGACGGACGTCACGGGCCAGTTCGGCGTCGAGACGCTCGTCGATGTACTGGGCGTGGAACGGCGTCCGGTCGACTGCGGACTTGATATCGGCCGGATCGTCGACGTCGTAACAGGGGACGAGATCAATGTCGAAACTATCGACGGTGCTTTTGACGTATGGATGCTCCGCGTACTCCTCGTTCCCGTCCGGGAGGACTTCGTGGCCGACTTCGAGGCCATACTGCTCTAGCTCGGCGCGGTCGATCGAGGGCGGAAACCGGACGAAGAGGTCGATATCACGGTCGCCGCTGATCCACGTATCCCGTGCTGTAGAGCCCACGCGGACCACGTCGGCCTCGACGGGGAGCCCCTCGATCACCGCTTCCGCTCGTTCGATGAGCGCCGTCACGACCTGTTCCATGCGCTCTTGTTCTTCCGATGCTGGGTCGACTGACTCGCGGACAGCGGCAACGACGCTCTCGAATCCCTCGGCGTCCCTCATCACTCGCTCGTTCTCGCTAGGCGAGTGAAAGGATACCGGTGTACGGCCGGAGGAAAAACGAAAGCCATTTCAAAAGACGTCGACTACTCAGAGTTGCCTGCGGGCCGCCGTAGCTCAGTTGGTAGAGCACCTGGTTGTTACCCAGGTTGTCCCAGGTTCGAGCCCTGGCGGTGGCGTCCTTTTGCTGTACACCAGTCGATAGCGGTAGTTTTGCTCGATGTGAGGACCGGTTCGACTGTCACCCAGATGCGACAGGTCTTAGTTTCAGGTCAATCAACGATCACGCGAGGGCCCGTATCTCAGTCTGGTTAGAGAGAGCGGCTCATAACCGCTTCGTCCTTGGTTCAAATCCGAGCGGGCCCATCGATTCTGCGAGGAACGGACGTGACGAGCGACTCGCTTCCCGCTCGGATTTGATTCCTGCAAGACGAGCGAAGCGAGTCTTGATCCGGTTCAAATCCGAGCGGGCCCATGTTGCTGTTGCGAGTACTTCCACGAGCAACAGCAGCCTGACCAGTGAGGATTTGAACGAGAGAACAGCGAGTGCAGCGACGCTGTTCGCATTGTTCAGCATCCGAGTGGGCCCACTTCCTTCGGAAGCGTTCTTTAGCTTCACACGATCCAGCAGCTGCAGCACCCAGAACAACCGAATAAGCGTTTAACGATGTTCAGAATTGCTGCCCTCTCTGCGAAGTTCGCTTCGGATCGAAGCGGTGGCCGATCTTGTTCTGCGATTAGCATAGCCGAGAATAGGGGGTGGTTCTCGTGTTGAAACTCGTCAGCGAAAGTGACGAGTCCGAGACCTGCCGGAACTGTGGCGCCACCGTCTCGACGGACTTCCGGCGTGTGTTCGGCGACAGCGACGACATCGCCCACCGTTGTGGTGAGTGCGATAACTGGCGACGACTATGCCACGGTAGCGCAGCGGGACTCGACACCGACTCCCCCGATCCGGAGACGTCGAGCGCGCATCGCAGTGACGATGCCGCCGCGGGGTGGTCGGCATGAGCCAGGCGACACTCGCTCAGTTCGCCAGTGTCTCTCCGGAGGCGCTCGACGACCTGACCGGCGCCGAGCGGAAGGCGTACGTCGCCTGTCGGATCAACGGCGTCGGCGGTCGTGAGCAGGCCCGCTTCAGCGGTCGATCGCCCGGGACCGTCGGGAACCTGTTGCGACGCGCCGAGAAGAAACTCGAACAGCGAGGTGGCCGATGACCCCCGAGCGTGGGCTGTGGGCGGCACTCGTCGCGCTGGCTGCCGGTGACGCCGCCACGACCATCATGGCGCTATCGCTGGGCCTGCCAGAGGCGAACCCGCTCCTTGAGGCGCTGGTCGCCTCTCACAGACTCGTCGCTGTTCTGCTGTCGCAAGTCCTGTACGTTGGGCTGGCGAGCGTGGTCACCCAGGTGCGCCGGAGATCGTGAAAGCCGAGATGCGACCAGCCAACCTCGTCGGTTTCGTTCTGGAGGCGATCGGCGGCCGACTGGATCCACCGCCGGAGCGAGCGCGTCGACGTGATCTCGACGAGCGACGAGCTGGCGCTGGCGTCGCGAACGTCATCGATCGTCCGGATGGTCGTCGCGAGATCTCGCGGGACCGGAGTTTCGCGGTACTGCTCTCCCTTTCCATGCCACACCCGCAACACGGTCCCGGCGTCGGTGGCGACGGCGTCTTCGGGGGCGACATCGAGGACCTCGTGGCTCCGGAGCCGCACCGAGCGCCGAGCGAGAAGGCGATCTGCTGCTGTGTGTCGTCGGTGACGTCGATCAACTGATTTACTTCGGTCTGACTGAGCCAGACCTTCATGTCGTCGCGTTAGGCGTGGGCTTTCAGATTCATGTCCGAGTAGCCTGTAACCCGGACGGCAACGCGGGGGATAAAGTGGTTTTCGATGGGGTGACCGGCGTGATCAGGGCGAGATCCGTCCGACTTTCCCTTCCTTTCCGAACGTTGTTTTCTCGTTTTCACGACCGAAACAGGCGGTGAGTACAGTTGCGAATCTAACGGCCGACACCCGATGAACGCTTATACCGTTCGACCGGCTAGCAAGAAGGAACGATGGGATTTTTCGAAAGGGTCGGGCGACAGGTCGAGCAATTCAAACAGACCGCAA